>Ga0154020_10001467_pt1 | contig 29119 bp, 32 predicted proteins | sample Klosneuvirus_201_FD_109709 | JGI IMG/M metagenome (GOLD analysis project Ga0154020, IMG submission 109709) | Active sludge microbial communities from wastewater, Klosterneuburg, Austria - Klosneuvirus_20160825_MG | ecosystem: Engineered > WWTP > Aerobic digester > Activated sludge | place...
ACGGCGTGCCGCTCGATGCCGACTACGTGTTCGATGTGCGCATGCTGCCCAACCCCTACTACGTTCGGGAGTTGCGGCCGCTGTCGGGTCGCGACGAGCCGGTGGCCCGCTACCTGTCGGAGCAGCCAGAGGCAGCCGAGCTGCTGCACCAGATCGAGGCATTCCTGCGCCGCTGGCTGCCGGCATTGGCCACCGATCAGCGGGCGTATGTCACGGTCGCGATCGGTTGCACCGGCGGGCAACACCGATCGGTGTATATCGTCGAGCAACTGGGCCAGCGCTTCGCCGATGGCAGCGCCACCCTCACCCGCCACCGCGAACTGGATGCGATCGATTGACCGAATCGGCCCCACCCTTGCATGATCTGCCGCTGTTCCCCTTGCAGTCGGTGCTGTTTCCTGGCGGCCTGCTGAGCCTGAAAGTCTTCGAGGCGCGCTACCTCGACCTGGTCAGCCGCTGTCTGCGCGAACACGCGCCCTTCGGCGTCGTGTGCCTGAACCAGGGCACCGAGACGCGGCAGCCGGGCGCGCCGGCCGAACGCTTCGAGGCGGTGGGCACGCTGGCCCGGCTGGATCAAGTCGATGCCGAGCAGGTGGGCATGCTGCGCGTGCGCTGCCTGGGCGGACAGCGGTTTCGCGGCGGCATCCCGGTGCGCGACGCCGACGGCCTCTGGCACACCGATGCCACGCTGATAGACGCCGATCCGGTGCTGGCCCCCACGCCGGAGCTGACCGCTACCGTGGTCGCGCTGCACAACGCGGTGACCGCGCTGCATGCGCAGGGCCAGCATCCGTTCGTGCAGCCTTATCAGTGGGACGACGCCGGCTGGGTGGCCAATCGCTGGTGCGAGTTGCTGCCCATTCCACTGGCGGCCAAGCAGAAACTGATGGAACTGCAGCAACCGATGGGACGGCTGCAACTGGTGCACGAATACCTGCGTGGCAAGGGCGTGGTCGGACCGGGCTGATCGGCACGCGTCGCGCTTGTTTGGCCTGGCTCAGCAAGCCACCAGATGCTCGCCGAGCAGCCGCCGGATGGGCGCTGGCAGGCCTGACCCCAGCGCCTGCGCCGCACTCATCCAGCGGCCCACCGGCAGGCGGGCCTCGAGCACCGCGCGCTGGCGAACCCCCAGCCGTGCGGGCAGCACCCAGTGGTAGGGCACCAGCTGCAGGTCGCGATGAGTGAGCACATGGGTGAACGGCGGCAGCGGCTGCAGCACGCCCGGGCCGGGCGCGGCCAGCGCCTGCAGCTGCCCCGGATCGTCGAACTGCGGCAGGCACCACAGTCCGGACCAGATGCCCTGGCGCGGACGCTGCACCAGCCACACGGCATCGCGGTGCGTGAGCAGCAGCAACGCATGCTGCTGGGAACGACGCATGAGCCGCCGCGTCTTCACGGGATAGGCCTCGGGACGCCCTACACGGTGCGCCGCGCAGCGAGCAGACCATGGGCATTGCGTACAACGTGGCGCACGTGGCGTGCACACCGTTGCCCCCAGGTCCATCAGGCCCTGGGTGTAGGCCTCGATGTCGGTCGACGGCAGCAGGGCCTGGGCCTGGCGGTGCAAGGCCTGCACCGCCGCCGGTCGGGCCAGGTCGTCGGCCACGCCCAGCGCGCGCGCCAGCACCCGCTTGACGTTGCCGTCGAGGATGGCCTCCCGCCGTCCAAAGCAGAAGGCCGCAATGGCCGCTGCGGTGGAGGGGCCGATGCCCGGCAGCCGATCCAGTGCCGCCGCGTCGCGCGGGAAGGCCCCACCGTGCTCCTGCACCAGCACTTGGGCGCAGCGGTGCAAGTGGCGGGCCCGGCTGTAGTAGCCAAGGCCGCTCCACAACGCCAGCACGTCATCCAGCACAGCGGCGGCCAGCGATTCGAGATCCGGGAATCGCTGCAGGAAGCGTTCGTAGTAGCCAATGACAGTGGCCACCTGCGTCTGCTGCAGCATGATCTCCGACAGCCAAACGCGATAGGGCTCTCGGCTGCGCTGCCAGGGCAGGTCGTGCCGGCCGTGACTGCGCTGCCAGGTGATGAGCGTGCCGGCCCAGCCGCCATCGAGGCCCGGCACCGGCGCGGTGCCGCCCGACGCACTGCGCGGCTCGGCGACCGGGTCGGATCGCCCGCGCCCGCTCACGCGGCGCCGCGCGAGGCCAGGCCAGCGCCGCGGTGCACCAGCGACAGCCGCGGTGCCGACTCCGGCGCATCGGAGCGCGGCGGCGACGCGGCCATGATGCGCAGCGCATCCACCGAGGCATCGATACGCTCGCCGATCTGGACAAGGCGATGGTCCTGCGTCTCGACTTCGGCGATGCGCTGCTCGAGTTCGCCCTCGGCCGACTGGATACGCTGATAGGCCTCGCGGCGATGGTGCAGGCTGCGGCGGCGCTCGCGCAGCTGCGATTCGAGCTGCGACGCCGATGTCTTGCTCCACAACTCCACTTCGGCCGCTGCGTTCTCGAAGACCACACGCAGCCTCGATAGCAGCACCTGGATGAACTGCGCCAGGAACCCCGGCTCGGACAGTCGCCAGACCTTGGTGATGCCGAAGTAGCGACCGTAGCTGGACTCCACGCGCTGCAACTCGCGGCGGTAGCTGTCCAGGCTGGGCCGGGGTGCCATCGTCAGTGAGAAGCCGAAGTCGGCATTGAGCTGCCGGTGGCTCGCAGCGAGCATCTGGTCGAGCTCGGCCAGGCTGTTCTCGGCCGCGTCCAGCAGGCCGCGCAGACGCTCGCCCAGCCGGGCGAAGGCACGACCGGCGCCGAGCTTGAAGAAGCTGGTCTCGCTGTCGGATTGCATCTGGTTGACTTCGGAGCGCACTCGAGCGCTGCCCAGTTGATGCAACACCTCGCGCAACAGTCTGGCCTGCACCGCGCGCAACGCCGCCAGACGTGGCATGCACTGCTCGAAGCTACGGGCGTCGACCTCGAACCGCCGCGTCACCATCTGAAGCTTGGCGCTGCTCTTGCCTCGCAGCGAGCGCAAGTCGAGCAGTTGCTCGGTCACCTGGCGCCGGCGGTCGCTCAACCGGCGCTGCGCCGCCCGCTGCAGCACCAGCACGCCGTCCTCGACCATGCGGCCGATCACGGTGCTGCGCTGCGGCAACAACTCGGTGGCCAACGCATGCTCGAGCGCCGGCAGGCCACCGTCGGGGCCGTCGTCGCCGGCCAGCCGGGTGACCAGTGCTTCACGCGCCGACAAGGGGAACACCCGCGCCAGCGGTATGCCCAGGGTCTCGGCCACCGATTCGCACTGGCGCCGGACCTGAGCCTGCACCTGGGCAGGCTCGAGCAGCGGATCATCGAGCGCATCGATCTTGTTGAGAGCCACGAAGCGCTCGAGCGAGCGGTCGCCCAAGTGGTCGCGCCAGATGGAGAGATCGGACCGCGTGACACCGGTATCGGCCGCGAGCAGGAACACGATGGCGTGCGCCGACGGAAGCAGTCCGAGGGTGAGCTCCGGTTCGGCGCCGATGGCGTTGAGCCCCGGCGTATCGACGACCACCAGACCGCGCTTGAGCAAAGGATGCGGGTAGTTGATCAGGGCATGGCGCCAAGCAGGTATCTCGACGTGGTCGTGCTCGTCGCGCGGCGGGTTTTCGTCAGGGTGTTCGTCGTCCCAGAGGCCGAGCTCGCGGGCCTGGGCCACGGGTACCCGCTCGGTGCGCCGCACCTCCTCAAGCACGTTGGCCAGGGCTTCGGCGTCGCCCAGGGGCAGGTCGTGGTGCCGCCACAGCTCGGGTCGGTCGCGCAGCATCGATACCGGTTGGCCGCCTCGGCGCGTGCCTATGGGCAGGAGGGCCAGACCGGGGGTTTCCTCGGCATCCCAGGCCAGTTCGACCGGGCACATGGTGGTGCGACCCGGCGTGGCCGGCAGCACCCGGCGCCCGGTATCGGCGAAGAACATCGCGTTGATCAGCTCAGACTTGCCGCGCGAGAACTCGGCTACGAAGGCCAGCACGAGCCGGTCCGAGCCCAGCCGCTGGCGCAGGGCCAGGGCCAACGCGGCCGCATCGCCATCAAGCAGATCGTGGCCAGACAGTTGGCCGGCGAACTGCTCGATGCGCCGGTCCAGGGCGCGCCGCCAGTCGGCCAGTGCGTCCAGCTCGCGCGTCAGCTTGGTTGCCATGGATGTCGAGGTTCCTACGTTGCCAGCCGACGGCGGGGCGGTCGGGAGCCCTGGATCGGCCGGGCCATCGTAGCGCAAGCCATGTGCAGCGATGTGTTGCCAGGCGTACCAAGCCCCGGGTGCGCGTGCAATACGCAACTGTTGATGTCGCCGCGCCACGGCAACGCGCCGCCCGCAGGGCGACCCCAGCGCGCCGACAGAGTCAGCGCCTCTGGCACAAGGGGCAGAAGTAGGTGGCCCGCTGTGACTGCACGATGCGGCGCACGGCAGTGCCGCACTGCCGGCACGGCTGACCCTCGCGGCCATAGACCTGGGCCTCAGCCTGGAAGGCGCCGCTGGCGCCGTGCGCATCGCGGAAATCGCGCAGCGTGGAGCCGCCGAGCTCGATCGCGCGGGCCAGCGTCGTGCGCAGCGCCGCCAGCAGCCGCTCGCACCGGCGCCGGCTCAATCGGTCGCAGCGCGTGCGCGGATCGATGCCGGCATCGAACAACGCTTCGCTGACGTAGATGTTGCCGGCCCCGACCACCACCTCGCCACCCAGCAGTGCCGCCTTGATCGCGCTGCGACGGCGGTGCAGTGCCTGGTACAGGGTGTCGGGGCTGAGCGTCGGATCGAACGGCTCGGGCCCCAGCCGCGCGAGCAGGGGCGCGGCGGGCGGCACGTCCATGGCTGCGGACCACACCACCGCGCCGAAGCGCCTCGGGTCCGTGAGCCGCAACGTGCCGCGATCGGTGACGAGTTCGGCATGATCGTGCGGGCCGACGGGCAGTGGCGCTGCGCTCCATCCCAGTGAACCCGACATGCCCAGGTGCCAAAGCAGGCCGCCGGGTGCATGGCCGCCATGCAGCGGCATCCAAAGGTACTTTCCGCGGCGCTGCAACTCGCCGATCGTGGCACCGATCAACGCCTGCGGTTCGCAACCCAGCGGCCAGCGCAGTGGCTTGCCCAGCCGCATCGCCTGCACCCGCGCACCCCGCAGCCTCTCGGCCAGCGAGCGCCGCGTGACCTCGACCTCTGGCAGCTCGGGCATCGGGGGATTATGGGTGGCTCCTAGAATCCGCGGGCCCACTGGAGACGCAATGCCCGTATCCGATGCCACGGCCTGCCGGCCGCAGGCCTGCCCACCCAACCGCGCCAGCGCGAAGCGGCGCAGCACCCATCGCGCGTGCGCCCTGCTGCTGGCCGCCGCCGGGCTCGTGCCTGCGATAGTGCAGGCGCAAAGCCTGCCAGGACGGGTGGCGGCACAACCTGGCGAGCCGCGATGGGCGGCAGTTGCCGGCGCGAGCCAGGGGCTCGACCAGGGCATGTTTCTGCAGCTGCTCCTGGCGGAGCTGGAGTTGCGCGAGGGCCGCTATGGCGAGGCCTATGCCCGCTACCTCGACGCCGCACGCCGAGCCAACGACGAGGGCCTTTACGAACGTGCCGTCGAGATCGCGCTGCGCGCCCGGGCTGGCAACGAGGCCCTGGCCGCCGCGCGGGCCTGGCGCACCGCCCGCCCGCAATCGGTGGAGGCGATCCGCTACGAGACCCAGATCCTGCTCGCGCTGAACCGCGTGTCGGAACTGGCCACGCCGCTGGCAGCCTGGCTCGCCCAGGCCTCGGTGGTCGAGCGCGCCAGCCGCATCGAGGCGCTGACGCGCCAGTTGCAGCGCGCCACCGATCGTCGCGAGGCCCTCGCCCTTGTCGAGCGCCTCGTCGAGCCCTACCGCGACGCTGCCCCGACGCGGGTGGCCAGCCTGGTGGTGGTCGGGCACCTCAGCCTCACCGCGGGCGATGCGCCGCGGGCCCTGGCGCTCGCGCGCGAGGCCCAGGCGCACGATCCTGGCGCCCACGGACCGGTGCTGCTGGCGCTGGAGTTGCTCAACAGCCAGGCCGAGGCCGAGTCGCTGGTGAAGCGCGCGCTGGAGCGGCCCCAGGCCGACCCGGCCCTGCGCATGGCCTACGCCCGCGCTCTGATGCAATCACAGCGCTACGCCGATGCATTGGTCCAGGTCGAGGCGGTGACGCGCGACCGAGCGAGCGACCCGGCCGGCTGGTTCACCGCTGGCGCGCTGCACCTCGAGCTCAAGCAGGCCGCCGCCGCCCAGGCCGCCCTGTTGCGCTACCTCGATGTCGCCGCGACAGCCGACGCAGCGGCCGGCGCGCAACCCACTGAGCCGAGCTCGGCCGGCGATCCCGAGCTGACCGACACCAGCGCAGCTGGGGCCACGCGCGATCTCACCGGCGCGTACCTGATGCTCGCCCAGGCCGCCGAGATGCGCGGCGACCTGACTGGCGCCGAGAGCTGGCTGGCGCGGGTGGACCAGCCGCGCCGGGCCTTGGAGGTGCAAAGCCGCCGCGCATCGCTGGCGGCGCGCAAGGGGCGATGGGACGAGGCCCGCGCCCTGATCCAGGCCGTGCCCGAGCGCAGTGGCGACGATGCGCGAGCCAAGCTGATGGCCGAGGCCCAGTTGCTGCGCGAGTTCAAGCGCTGGAAGGAAGCAGCCCAGGTGCTGGCCACCGCCAATCAGCGCTATGCCGATGACGTGGACCTGTTGTACGAACAGGCGATGGCCGAGGAGAAGGTCGAGCGCTTTGACGATATGGAGCGCCTTTTGCGGCGCGTGATCGAGCTGCGCCCGGCACACTCGCACGCCCACAATGCCTTGGGTTACTCGCTGGCCGACCGTGGCGTGCGGCTGCCCGAGGCGCGCGAACTGATCCGCCGCGCACTGGAGCTTTCACCGGGCGACCCCTTCATCACCGACAGCCTCGGCTGGGTCGAGTACCGCATGGGCAACCTGGCCGAGGCCGCCCGGCTGCTGCGCCAGGCCTATCGGTCGCGGCCGGATACCGAGATCGCCGCCCATCTGGGCGAAGTGCTGTGGGCCATGAACGAACACGACGAGGCCCGCCGCATCTGGAGCGAGGGGCGGCAGCGCGACGCCGGCAATGACGTGTTGCGTGACACGCTGCGCCGGCTGCGGGTATCGCTGTGAGGATGGGTCGCCGCGTTCGGCTGGCCTGCGCAGTGCTGGCCCTGGCCGGCGCTGGCGGCTGCGCGGTGCGGCCACCGGCCACGCCTGACGTGATCGCCGGGCACCTGGCCGTGCGAGTGGACGACGAGCCGCCGCGGGCGTTCAGCGCCGGCTTCACGCTCGCGGGCAACGCAGCGGCCGGCGAGCTCACGCTCGAGGGCCCGCTGGGTACCACTGCGGCCCGTGCGCGCTGGGCGCCGGGCATGGCCGAGGTCGAAACCGCCGAGGGCCGCCGCACCCACGCCGATCTCGAATCGCTGGCCGAGCAGGCGCTGGGCGAGCGCGTGCCCATGGCCGCACTGTTCGACTGGCTGCGCGGCCGGCCCTGGGCAGCGGCACCGGCGCAAGCCTGGACGGACGGCCGTGTGGGCTTCGACCAGTTGGGCTGGGAGGTCGACCTGGCCAACTGGAGCCAGCGCCGCGTGGTGGCGCGCCGCGCCACCACGCCTGTGGTGACGGTGCGGGTGAGGCTGGAGGCCGCGTTTTGAGAGTGCAGGGCCGCTACCAAGCTCAAACTCCGCAACCCGCGCGGCAAAGGCTCGTGCAATGAGCCTGCGTGCGCTGTACGAGATACCGGCACCGGCAAAGCTCAACTTGTTCCTGCACGTGATCGGCCGGCGCGCTGACGGCTATCACCTGCTGCAGTCGGTGTTCGTGTTGATTGACTGGTGCGACACACTGCACTTCGAGCACCGCGACGATGCGCGCCTGCTGCGCCACGACATCGGCACTGCCCTGCCCGACGACGACCTGTGCCTGCGGGCTGCGCACTTGCTGCAACGGGCCAGCGGCACCACCCAGGGGGTCGACATCCTGATCGAGAAGTCCATACCTTGGGGCGCAGGGCTGGGTGGCGGCAGTTCTGATGCGGCCAGCACGCTGCTGGCGCTCAACCAGCTGTGGGGCCTGCACTGGCCGCGCGAGCGCCTGCTGGAACTGGCACTGCCGCTGGGAGCCGACGTCCCGTTCTTCGTGGGCGGGCGCAACGCCTTTGTCGAGGGCATCGGCGAACGACTCACGCCGCTGGACATGGCGCCGCAGCGCTATGCGGTGGTCAAGCCCGCTGAGTCGATCGCCACGCCGATGATTTTTCAAGCGCCGCAGCTGCGGCGCGACACGGAACCTGCTATAGTCACGAGCTTTCTTGCAGACACCCAACTGCAGCTGCGGCTGGCGCACGGGTGGGGTCGAAACGACCTCCAGCCAATCGCCGAGCAGCTGTGCCCCGAGGTGGCCCAGGCCGCACGGTGGCTCGAAGCCCGCTTCGGCAACAGCCGGATGTCGGGTTCCGGCAGCGCGGTGTACGCAAGAGTCGTCAGTGACGTCGGCAACGACACTGGCAAAGATGGCCCGCCCGAGGCGACATGGTGTGCGGAGGTTTTTCCGCCCCGATGGGTAGGCCGCCTTTGCCGCAGCCTGGACCGCCATCCCTTGATCGGCTGGGCCGGCTGAAACGGTTCTTTTGAAGGGTCCGGTGCGAACCGGGTCCGGTGTAGGGGAGTCGCCAAGTTGGTCAAGGCATCGGATTTTGATTCCGACATGCGAGGGTTCGAGTCCTTCCTCCCCTGCCAAACATCCATGCACCCCGTCCCGCCTGCCTGATTTCCCCTCGGAGCGCTGCCGTGCTGTTCAACACCGTGCTGTTCACCGGCAATGCCAACCCCGCACTGGCCCAGGAGATCGGCCAGAGCCTCGGAGTCGAGTTGGGCAAGGCCACCGTGGGCCGCTTCTCGGACGGCGAAGTGACCGTCGAAGTCCATCAGAACGTCCGTGCGCGTGACGTGTTCGTCGTGCAGTCCACCTGCGCGCCCACGAACGAGAACCTCATGGAATTGCTGATCATGGTCGATGCGTTGAAGCGCGCCAGCGCCCGTCGCATCACAGCCGTGATCCCCTACTTCGGTTACGCCCGCCAGGATCGCCGCCCGCGCTCGATGCGCGTGCCCATCAGCGCCAAGGTGGTGGCCAACCTGCTCGAGACCGTGGGCGTCGAGCGCGTGCTCACGATGGACCTGCACGCCGATCAGATCCAGGGCTTCTTCGACATCCCGGTCGACAACATCTACGCCTCGCCGGTGCTGCTGTCCGACCTCAAGAGCAAGGCCTATCCCGATCTGGTGGTGGTCAGCCCCGATGTCGGCGGCGTGGTGCGCGCGCGCGCGCTGGCCAAGCAGCTGGGCTCCGACCTGGCCATCATCGACAAGCGCCGCCCGAAGGCCAACGTGTCCGAGGTGATGCACGTCATCGGCGAGATCGAAGGCCGCAACTGCGTGATCATGGACGACATGATTGACACTGCCGGTACCCTGGTGAAGGCCGCCGAGGTGCTCAAGGAACGCGGTGCCAAGCGGGTGTTCGCGTACTGCACCCACCCGATCTTCTCGGGCCCGGCCATCGAGCGCATTGCCGCCAGCCAGCTCGACGAGGTGGTCATCACCAACACCATCCCGCTGTCCGATGCGGCCAAGGCCTGCAAGAAGATCCGTCAGCTGTCGGTGGCCTTCCTCTTCGCCGAAACCATCCGCCGCATCTCCGACGGCGAGTCGGTGACCTCCCTCTTCTCGGAGCAGAACAACAATTTCTAGCCGAAGGCCGGCGGCCGCACCCGTGGCCGGCGCCTTCACCTCGACCGGCGGCACCAGCGCGTGCCGCCCCCACCCCGATGCCTGGTCGCGGGCATCCCACATGGAGCACACCATGAAATTCGTCGCTTTCGAGCGCAATCTGCAGGGGACCGGAGCGAGCCGCCGCCTGCGCAATGCCGGCAAGGTTCCCGGCATCGTCTACGGCGCGGGCGAGCCCCGAATGATCGAGCTCGATCACAACGCGTTGTACTTCGCCCTGAAGAAGGAAGCGTTCCACTCGTCACTCCTCGAGATGGAGCTCGCCGGCGCCGTGCAGAAGGTGCTGCTGCGCGACTTCCAGATGCACCCCTGGAAGCAACAGGTGCTGCACATCGACTTCCAGCGCGTGGACGAGACCACGCGCCTGCACAAGAAGGTACCGCTGCACTTCTCCGGCGAGGAGAACTCCGTGGCCGTCAAGACCGACAAGTGCCTGGTCAGCCACGTGGCCACCGAGATCGAGGTCGAGTGCCTGGCCACGCAGCTGCCCGAGTTCATTGCGGTGGATCTGTCGGGCCTGTCCAAGGGCCAGTCGCTGCATGCCACCGACATCAAGCTGCCCGAAGGCATCAAGTTGGTGCGCCATGGCTCGCTGAACCCGGTGATCGTGGCGGCCAACCCGCCCAAGGCCGAGGAAGAAGCCGCCCCGGCCGAGGCTGCACCCGCAGCGCCCGCAAAGGGCGGCAAGGGCGCTCCTGCCAAGGCACCGGCGAAGGACGCCAAGAAGAAGTGATGGGATCGTCATTCGGTGCGGCCGCTCGTGCCGCACCCTGACCGCAAAGAACAGCCCCGCCTCGTGCGGGGCTTTTTCGTTCCCGGCGCCGCTCCGTCAGAGCAGCGAATCCGCCGGCACCCAGTCGTAGCCCAGGTCACGCGCAACGGGCTCGCATGTCACCTGGCCATGCGCCACGTTCAAGCCGGCGCGCAGGTGGGGGTTATCGGCCAGGGCGCGCTTCCAGCCCTTGTCGGCCAACGCCAGTGCATGGCCGATGGTGGCGTTGTTCAGCGCGAAGGTCGACGTGCGCGCGACGGCACCCGGCATGTTGGCCACGCAGTAATGCACCACGCCGTCGACCAGGTAGGTCGGCTCGGCATGCGTCGTCGCATGCGAGGTCTCGAAGCAGCCGCCCTGGTCGATGGCCACGTCAACCACCACCGCGCCCTTGCGCATGCGTGCGACCATGTCGCGCGTCACCAACTTGGGCGCCGCCGCCCCGGGAATCAGCACGCCGCCGATCACCAGGTCGGCCGCCAACACGGCCTCCTCCACGCTTTGCGCAGTGGAGTACAAGGTCGTGATGCGATTGCCGAAGATCAGGTCCAGGTGACGCAGCCGGTCGACGTTCTTGTCGAGTACCGTGACCTGCGCGCCCATGCCCACGGCCATCTGCAGCGCATGGGTACCCACCACGCCGGCACCCAGGATCACCACTTGCGCCGGCGCGACACCCGGCACGCCGCCGAGCAGCACACCCATGCCGCCCTTGGACTTCTCGAGATGCGCGGCGCCGGCTTGCACCGACATGCGCCCGGCCACTTCGCTCATCGGCGCCAGCAACGGCAGGCCGCCCCCTGGCCCGGTGACGGTTTCATACGCCACGCACACTGCGCCAGACTTCACCAGGCCGGCGGTCTGCTCGGGATCGGGGGCCAGGTGCAGATAGGTGTACAGCAACTGGCCCTCGCGCAGCATGGCAATCTCGCCGGCCTGCGGCTCCTTGACCTTCACGATCATCTCGCCGCGCTGGAAGGCGTCGGTCGCATCGGCCGCGAGCTTCGCACCCGCGGCCTGGTACTGCGCATCGGTCAGGCCGATGGCTGCGCCGGCGCCGGTCTGCACCCAAACCTCGTGGCCATGGGCCACCAGTTCGCGCACGCTGGCCGGTGTCAGCCCCACGCGGTACTCGTGGTTCTTGATTTCTTTGGGAACGGCGATGCGCATGACGGGTCTCCGAATCGGGGTGATGAGTGGCGCGATTGTGAAAACGTCGCAGCTCATCAGAAAGTGCCATCGCCATTTGTGCGATTACATTAGCCGCACTGATGAATGCCTTCGACCCTGCGGCCCTCGAGTGCCTGGCTGCGCTGGCCGACGCGGGCAGCTTCGAGCGCGCTGCACAGCGGCTGTCGATCACCCAGTCGGCGGTGTCGCAGCGGCTGCGCGCGCTCGAAACCGGTCTCGGTCGGCTGCTGGTGGTGCGATCTCGTCCCTTGCGGCTGACGGAGCCGGGCAAGGTGCTGCTGCGCTACGCGCGCCAGATGCAGGCGATGCGGGCCGACCTGTCGCGCGAACTGGGCACCACGCTGGGCCAGGACGAGCGCCTGCCGATCGCGGTGAACGCCGACAGCCTCGCCACCTGGGTATTACCGGCGCTGGACGAAGTGGTGCGCGACGGGCAGCGCGAGGGCTACGGCCTGGAGCTGGTGGTCGACGACCAGGACTTCACCCACGACTGGTTGCGCGAAGGCGCAGTGCTGGGCTGCGTGAGCACGGTGGCGGAGGCGCTGCGCGGCTGCACGGTGGAGCGGCTGGGCGCGATGCGCTACATCGCCGTGGCCAGCCCGGCGTTCTGCGAGCGGCACCTGGCGCAGGGGCTGAACCGGACAAACTTCGCACATCTGCCCTGGCTGGTGTTCAACCGCAAGGACGACGCCCACACGGTATGGGTCGGGCGCGCCTTTGGCCTGCGTGATCCGCGGCTGAAGGAGCGTTCGGTGCCATCGTCGGAAGCACATGTGCGCGCCGCGATCATGGGCTGGGGCATCGGCGTCATGTCCGAGCAGATCGCCGCGCCCTACCTGTCCAGCGGCGTGCTTCAGGCGCTGCACCCGGACGTCCACATCGATGTGCTGCTGCACTGGCACCAGTGGAAGCTGCGCACCGAAGACACGCCCGAGCCGGTGCTGCGCACCGGTGCGCTCGATCGGGTGGGCCGGGCCTTGATCGTGGGGGGTCGGCTCGCGCTGCGTCCAGCGCCGGGATAATGCCGGCCCATGATCCGTTTGCTGGTGGGTCTGGGCAATCCCGGCCCGGAGTACGAGGACACCCGTCATAACGTCGGGTTCTGGTGGGTGGACGCGGCCGCCCGGACGCTGGGCACGCGACTGGTGCCCGAACGCGCCTACCAGGGCCTGGTGGCGCGGGTGAACCGTCCCGATGGCCCGCTGTGGTTGCTCGAACCACAGACCTACATGAATCTGTCGGGTCGTTCGGTGGCGGCGCTGGCGCGCTTTTTCAAGATCGAACCCCATCAGATCCTCGTTGTGCATGATGAACTGGACCTGCCGCCAGGTCAGATGAAGATCAAGCAGGGCGGCGGCGTCGCCGGACACAACGGGCTGAAAGACATCCAGGCTCAGCTCGGCAGCGCCGACTTCTGGCGCCTGCGCATCGGTATCGGTCACCCGGGCGATCGTGCCGAAGTGGCCAACTGGGTGCTGCGCAAGCCCGCGCCCGACCAGCGCGAAGCCATGCTGGCCTGCCTCGATCGCTCGCTGCAAGCACTGCCACATTTGCTCGAGGGCCCCACCGCACGGGCGCTCGCTGCCATCCATGCCCGACCTGCAACGTCGGGCGCAGACAAGGCGCGACCGCCACGGGCCAAAGGTTCGGCGGCCGGGGCCCAGCCGATTGAAGCCCCGAGCGACCGCAAAGGGACAACCCAGGTTGAGACCGCGGCCGGTGCGGTCCGACCGGATACCCAGGAGAACTGAACGTGGCGCCGTTCATCGTGCACTTCGGCTTGGCAACGCTACGGGCGCTGCAATGGGCGGCTCTGTACACGACCCTGTCCGGCATGGCGTTGGCACAGGCCCCAGCCACTTCCGACACGGTGTACCGGTGTGGCCCGGATGGCGGAAGCTACTCGGTGCGCCCGTGCGCCGACGGTCGCACGGTGAGTGTCGAGGACGGCCGAACCGGCGAGCAGATCGCTCAAGGCCGCGAGGTGGCCCGGCGTGAGCGAGCACTTGCCGACAAGCTGACAGCCGAGCGCCTCGCCATGGAATCCCGTGCCCCGGCACCGCCGATCAACTTGACGCCACACAGCGGCAAGGCCAAACCGGCAGCATCCAAGCGACCCCAGAAGCACAAGCAGCGCCACACCCGGCTGGCCCAGCAGCCCCGCCCGGCTGTCGGACCCGCGAGTTCGAAATCGCGCAACATGTCAGCGCAAGCCGACGGCACTGCGCCGACAGCTGCCAAACGCCGCTCATCCAAGACGAAGACGGATCGCCAGCCATCGCATTCGTGAGTCCGTGCGGCGTCCGGTGGGTGCCGCGCTCCTGAGGCGGTGCAGTCCGCTCGTGCCGCGCCTCGTTCAGGCGGTCGTGTCAGCGGCCGGTGCCGGCGGGCTTGCGGTGCCACCGCAGGCCTCGACCAGCCGGCGATATTTGGCCCACAACTGCGGCCGCGACTCGACACGCTGGGGGTTCACCGGAATGCATCCCACCGGGCATAGCTGCGCACACTGCGGCACGTCGAAGTGACCAACGCACTCGGTGCAGCGATCGGGGTCGATAAAGTAGTACTCGTCGCCCATCGAGATCGCCTCGTTGGGGCATTCGGGTTCGCAGACGTCGCAGTTGATGCACTCGTCCGTGATCATCAAGGCCATGGCGGTTCAGGGCTCGTCGTCGACGTGGGCCACACGCTCCTTCAGTCGCTGGAGCACCGAGGGTGCCACGAACTTGGAAACATCACCGCCAAGCATGGCGATCTCACGCACAAATGTGCCGCTGACGAACTGGTATTGGTCGGACGGAGTCAGGAACAGCGTCTCGACGTCGGGCATGAGCTGGCGGTTCATTCCAGCCATCTGGAACTCGTATTCGAAGTCGCTGACCGCGCGCAGCCCCCGCACCACCACCTGCCCGTCATTGGCGACGACGAAGTCGCGCAACAGGCCGCGGAATGCCACCACCTCGACATTCGGGTACGGTCGCGCGATCTCGGAGGCGATCTCCAGGCGCTCGGCGATGGTGAACATCGTGCGCTTGTGGTGGCCGGCCGCCACCGCGAGGATGAGGCGGTCGAACAGCCGCGCGGCTCGACGCATCAGGTCTTCGTGGCCCAGCGTCATGGGGTCAAAGGTGCCCGGATACACAGCGATCAGCGGCTTGGGGTGTTGCAGCACAGCGCACTCCTGGTCGGCTGGCCGGCAGTTTAGCTGCTGCGCTGCAGCAAGTGGAAGTGCACGGCCCCCGCGCGGCCCTGGCGCCACAGCGTGTATCCCCCAGGCAGCGTGGCCAGAGGCTCGGGCGCTTCAACGTACACATAACCAGCGACCGCGACCAACGGCACCGCGCACGCCAGTGCCGCCGAGTGCAACCCGGCATCGAAGGGCGGGTCGATGAAAACGAGTTCGAATCGCTCGGGCGTGCAGGTCGCCATCCACCTCAGGGCGTCGGCACATTGCACCCGCACGGCTGCAGCGCCCAAGCGGGCCTGGCAGTCCCGCAGGCCAGCGGCCAGCCCCGGATCGCGCTCGAGCAGCACCACCTCCGCCGCGCCCCGCGATGCGGCCTCGAACCCGAGCGCGCCGCTGCCCGCGAACGCATCCAGACAACGCCAGCCCTCGAGCGATTGTCCGAGCCAATTGAACAAGGTCTCACGAACCCGGTCCGGCGTGGGCCGCAGGCCAGGTCGATCTGCCACCGGCAGCTTGCTGCGCCGGAACTGCCCGCCGATAAGCCGCACCTGGTGCGGCGCCGCCGCGGCAACCGCCTGGCGACGCGGCGGCCTCATTGCCGCACCGCAATGCCCTGAGCGGCCATCAGCGCCTTGGCCTGGCCGACTGTGAATTCGCCGTAGTGGAAGATGCTCGCCGCGAGCACCGCGTCGGCGCCGCCGATGCGGATGCCTTCGGCCAGGTGTTGGAGTGAGCCAACGCCGCCCGACGCGATGACCGGCACGGGCACAGCATCGCTGACGGCGCGCGTGAGCTCGAGATCGAAGCCGATCTTGGTGCCGTCGCGGTCCATGCTGGTGAGCAGGATCTCGCCGGCTCCGAACTCGGCCATCTGCCGCGCCCAGCCCACCGCATCCAGCCCGGTATTGCGCCGACCACCATGGGTGTAGACATCCCAGCCCGGCCCGCGGGCCTGCGCGTCGGCGCCCTGCCGGCGCTTGGCATCGATGGCCACCACGATGCACTGGGCACCGTACTTCTCGCTGGCACGTTGGATCACCGGCGGGTCGGCCACCGCCGCGGAGTTGAAGCTCACCTTGTCAGCGCCGGCGTTGAGCAAGCGGCGCACGTCTGCGACCGTGCGCACGCCGCCGCCCACAGTCAGCGGGATGAACACCTGCGAGGCCACGGCTTCGATGATGGGCAGGATCAGGTCGCGTCCATCGCTGGAGGCGGTGATGTCGAGAAAGGTGAGTTCGTCGGCACCCTGCTCGTTGTAGCGCGCGGCGATCTCCACCGGGTCTCCGGCATCGCGCAACTCGACGAAGTTCACGCCCTTGACGACGCGTCCGCCCGTGACGTCCAGGCAGGGAATGATGCGCTTGGCCAGCATGCGGTGCGTGCGGTCAGGCGCCGAGCGCGTCGGCGCGCCGTTGCGCAGCGGTGAAATCGAGCGCCCCGGTATAGATCGAGCGTCCGCAGATGACGCCGGTGACGCCCTCCGACTCGACCGCGCACAGCCGGTCGATATCTTCCAGCCCGGCCAACCCGCCGGATGCGATGACGGGTATCGACAACGCCCGGGCCAGCTTGACGGTGGCCTCGACATTGATGCCGGTGAGCATGCCGTCGCGGCCGATGTCGGTGTAGATGACGGCCTCGACGCCGTAGTCCTGGAACTTGAGGGCCAGGTCGACGACTTCGTGGCCGGTCAGTTTGCTCCAGCCGTCGGTGGCCACCTTGCCGTCCTTCGCATCGAGGCCGACGATGATGTGGCCACCGAAGGCGCTGCACGCGTCCTTCAGGAATCCGGGATTCTTGACCGCAGCCGTACCGATGATGACGTAGCTGAGCCCGTCGTCCAGGTAGCGCTCGATGGTGTCGAGGTCGCGGATGCCACCGCCGAGTTGCACCGGGATCTCATCGCCCACTTCGTCGAGGATGGACTTGATGGCCGGTTCGTTGACAGGCTTGCCCGCGAACGCACCGTTGAGATCGACCAGATGAAGCCTGCGCGCACCGGCCTCCAGCCAACGCCGGGCCATCGCGGCGGGATCCTCGCCAAAGGTGGTGGAGGCCGACATGTCGCCTTGCTTGAGGCGCACGCACTGGCCGTCCTTGAGATCGATCGCGGGGATCAGCAGCATGGCGGGTGCAGCAAGAGGGTGTGGGGTTTGAGGGCGCGGGGCCGCGCGCTTCGCTAGGGCTTCCAGTTCAGGAAGTTGCGGTACAGGCTCAGGCCGTGCGCGGCACTCTTCTCGGGATGGAACTGGGTGGCAAAAATATTATCCTGGGCTATGGCGCAGGTAAAGTGGCCGCCATAGTCGGTTTCGCCTGCGGTGTGGCGTGGGTCCGACGGGCAGACGTAGTAGCTGTGCACGAAGTAGAACCAGGCGCCATCGGGAACGTCGCCCCACACCGGATGACAACGGCCCTGCTCGCCGCTTTGCCAGGCCTGGTTCCAGCCCATCTGCGGCACTTTGTAGCGGCTGCCGTCGGGCTGGAGCATGCCATCGAGGCGAAAGCGCCGAACCTGCCCGGCGATCAGGCCCAGGCCAGGCGTGTCCTGTTCCTCGCTGTGGTCGAGCAGCATCTGCATGCCCACGCACACGCCCATCAAGGGCTTGGTCGCGGCTGCCTCGCGCACCGCCTGCTCAAGCCCGGAGCCGCGCAGCTCTCGCATGCAATCGCGCATCGCACCCTGTCCCGGCAGCACCACACGCTCGGCCGCGCGCACCTCCTCAGGCCGGCCGGTCACCACCACATCGATGCCACTGCCGGCGGCCACATGCATCACCGCCTGCGACACCGATCGCAGATTGCCCATGCCGTAGTCGACGACCGCGACCATGCGCCGGCCCGCCGCCTGCCCCGCACCCGCCATCAGAGCGACCCCTTGGTCGAGGGCACCACGCCGGCAGCACGTTCATCACGCGCCAGCGCCATGCGAAGCGCCCGCCCAAAGGCCTTGAACACCGTTTCGGCTTGGTGGTGCGCGTTCTGGCCCTTGAGGTTGTCCACGTGCAAGGTCACCCGCGCGTGGTTGACGAAGCCCTGAAAGAACTCATGCGTGAGTTGCGTGTCGAAGCCACCCACCATCGCTGCGGTGTACGGCACGTTCAGGATGAGGCCTGGTCTTCCGGACAGGTCGACCACCACGCGCGACAATGCCTCGTCCAGCGGCACATAGGCGTGACCATAGCGCGCGATGCCGCGCTTGTCGCCCACGGCCTGGGCCAGCGCCATGCCCAGGGTGATGCCGACGTCTTCGACAGTGTGATGGCCATCGATGTGCAGGTCGCCCTCGGCCTCGATGTCGAGGTCGATCATGCCGTGCCGGGCCACCTGATCGAGCATGTGGTCGAAGAAGCCGATGCCGGTGGCCAGGCGGGACTGGCCGCTTCCGTCGAGATCGACACGCAAACGGATGCGCGTCTCCTGGGTGTCGCGGCGCACCTCGGCGATGCGGTGATCATGAGTCATAGGCTGGCCTTCAGGGCATCGAGCATCCGGGTGTTCTCGTCGGGCGTGCCAATGGTCAGTCGCAGGCAGTTGGCCAGCAACGGGTGCAGGCCCGAGACGTTCTTGACCAGCACGCCACGCGCGCGCAGGCCGGCAAACGCCGCCGCCGCATCGGGCACGCGCGCCAGGATCATATTGGCTTGGCTCGGGTAGGGCCGCACCTCGGGCAGCGCAGCCAGCGCGGTTTGGACCCGCTCGCGCTCGTGACGAATGGCGGCAGCCTGGCGCGCATACTCGTCGACATGGTCCAGCGCGAACAGGCCAGCTTCAGCGTTGAGTACGCTCACGTTGAATGGTGGTCGCAGCTTTTCGATCTCGGCCACCAGTTCGGTGCGACCCATCAGGTAGCCGATGCGCACGCCAGCCAGTCCGAACTTGCTCATCGTGCGCATCACCAGCACGTGCGGATGGCGCCGCAAACGGGCCATCGAGTCGCGCGAGGCAAACGGCTGGTAAGCCTCGTCCATCACGACCAGCCCCCGCACTTCGGCCATCGCGGCAATGAGCCGTTCGACCTCGGCATCGTCCCAGAGGTTGGCGGTGGGGTTGTTCGGGTAGGCCAGGTACAGCAGTCCCGGGCGATGTTCGCCGATCGCGGCCAGCATGGCCGCCTCGTCGAGCTCGAAGTCCTCGCGCAGCGGCACCCCCACGAAGCGCAGGCCCTGCAGCGCCGCCGACATCGCATACATCACGAAGCCCGGAACCGGTGCCATCACGGTGGCGCCAGGCACGTCGCAAGCCATGGAAAGCATGGTGATCAACTCGTCCGAACCGTTGCCCAGCGTGAGCGCACAGTCGGATGGCAGCCCGGCGTGCACGGCCAGCGCGTGGCGCAGGTCTTCGGTGCGCTCGGCCGGATAGCGGTTGATCGCGACACGTCCCAGCCGCTCGCCAAGTTCGCGCTGCAGCGCGTCGGGCAGGCGGTAGGGGTTCTCCATGGTGTCGAGCTTGACCAGCCCGGCGCTGGGCTGCACCGCGTAGGCATGCATCGACTGGATATCGCGGCGAATCACCCGGTTCACGCAGTCCTGCAGCATGCTTTCCATCCTCGGCCTTCCTACCGCTTTCAGTCCAGTCGCAACTGCGCCGCCCGGGCATGCGCTTGCAGTCCCTCGCCATAGGCCAGCTCAGCTGCGATCGGGCCCAGCACCTGCGCGCCGGCGGCGCTGACCTCGATCAGGCTCGAGCGCTTCTGGAAGTCGTACACGCCCAGCGGTGAGGAGAAGCGTGCAGTGCCCGCAGTGGGCAGCACATGGTTGGGGCCGGCGCAGTAGTCGCCCAGGCTTTCACTCGTATAGGCACCCAGGAAGATGGCGCCGGCGTGACGCAGCAGCGGTTCCCAGCGTTGGGGCTCGCGCGAGCTGACCTCAAGGTGCTCGGGCGCGATGCGGTTGCTGATGGCGCAGGATTCTTCCATCGACCGCGTGTGGATCAACGCGCCCCGCCCCTGCAGCGACGCACGGATGACCTCGTGCCGCGGCAGGGTCGGCAGCAGGCGGGCGGCGGCCTCGGCCACACGGGCGATGTAGTCGGCATCCGGGCACAGCAGGATGCTCTGCGCCAGTTCGTCGTGCTCGGCCTGGCTGAACAGGTCCATCGCCACCCAGTCGGGTGGCGTTGTGCCGTCGGCCAACACGAGAATCTCACTGGGGCCGGCGATCATGTCGATGCCAACCTGGCCGAACACCCGCCGCTTGGCGCTGGCCACGTACGCATTGCCCGGCCCTGTGATTTTGTCGACCCGGGCAATGGTGGCCGTGCCCCATGCCAGCGCGGCCACCGCCTGGGCGCCACCGATGGTGTAGACGCGCGTGACGCCTGCGACATACGCCGCGGCCAGTACCAGCGGATTGCGCTCGCCGCCCGCATCAAGGCCTGCGCCCGCGCGCACAGGCGTGGGCACCACCATCGTGATCTCGGGCACACCAGCCACGCGCGCCGGCAGCGCATTCATCAGCACCGACGACGGATACGCCGCCTTGCCGCCGGGCACGTAGATGCCCACCCGGTCCAGCGGGGTGACCTTCTGCCCGAGCAGCGTGCCATCGGCATCGCGATACTGCCAGCTGCGGCCGCAGGCTTCCAGTTGGCGCTCGTGGTAGTCGCGCACGCGGCGTGCGGCGGCCTCTAGCGCGTTGCGCTGGGCCGGCGGCAGCGCGTCGAACGCGGCGCGCAATTCGTCGGCATGCAGTTCGAGCGCAGCCACCGATGGTGCCTGCACACCGTCGAAGCGGGCGGTGTACTCGAGCACGGCGGCATCGCCGCGCGTGCGCACGTCGGCCAGGATCTGGGTCACCCGCTGCTCGATGGCCTCGTCGGCCTGCGCCGACCAGTGCAGCACGCGCGCGAAGGCGTCCTCAAAGTCGGGCGCGCGCGTGGATAGCTGGCGCAGTAGCGGAGCAGTCATGATGCCTGGGCTGGACGCGCCCGGCCGAATGCCTCGATGAGCCGGTGAATGGGCGCGCGCTTGAGCTTGAGCGCAGCCTGGTTCACCACCAGCCGCGAGGAAATGTCCATGATGTGCTCGACTTCGACCAGTTGGTTGGCCTTGAGCGTGCTGCCGGTGGATACGAGGTCGACGATGGCGTCGGCCAGTCCAGTCAGCGGGGCGAGTTCCATCGAGCCGTAGAGCTTGATGAGATCGACATGTACGCCCTTGTCGGCAAAGTGCTGGCGCGCGATGGCGGTGTACTTGGTGGCCACGCGCACGCGCGAACCCTGGCGCACCGCCGCGGGGTAGTCGAAGTCGGCCCGTGTGGCCACGCTCATGCGGCAGCGGGCAATGCCCAGGTCGAGCGGCTGGTACAGGGATGCGCCACCGTGCTCGACAAGCACGTCCAGCCCCGCCACGCCGAGATCGGCGCCGCCTTGCTCCACATATGTCGGCACGTCGGTGGCCCGTACCAGCACCACCCGCACCTCGGGGCGGGTGGTGGGCAGGATGAGCTTGCGGCTGCGCTCCGGGTCTTCGGTGACCTCGATGCCGGCTGCGGCCAGCAGCGGCAATGTCTCTTCGAAGATGCGGCCCTTGGACAGCGCCAGCGTGATGGTGGCCGGATTCATCGGTTGCTCGCGGGTGTGGGACGGCACGGCGTGCCGCAGGCGGCAGCCGCGGGTCTTCAGCTGGAGTGGTTTGCCCCCGCCTGGGCTGCCGCCCATTCTGCCGGGGTGAGCGTCTTCATCGACAGCGCGTGGATCTGCTCGCGCATGCGGTCGCCCAGTGCCTGGTAGACGCGCTGGTGACGCGCCACCCGGTTGCGGCCCTCAAAGTCGGCCGAGACGATGGTGGCAAAGAAGTGCCGGCCGTCGCCATCGACCTCGAGATGGTCACAGGCCAGCCCGTTGGCAATGTAGCGCCTGACTTCGTCGACAGTGGGTTCGGACATGGCCGTGATTATCGCATCGGCCGCCAGCGGTCCCTGTTCAGTGCCGCAGCTTGTAGCCGCTGGCCAGCAGGCGCAGCGCCAGCGCCGATATCGCGATGAAGCTGCCACCCACCACCGTCAGGCTCAGCCACGGCGAGACGTCGCTCTGGCCGAAAAAGCCGTACCGAAAGCCATCGACCATATAGAAAAAGGGATTGAGATGGCTGGCAGCCTGCCAGAACGGCGGCAGCGAATGGACCGAATAGAACACGCCCGACAGGAAGGTCATGGGCATGATGATGAAGTTCTGGAATGCAGCCATCTGGTCGAACTTGTCGGCCCACAGCCCCGCGATCAGCCCCAGGGCCCCCAGCATGCCCGCGCCCAGCACGGCGAATGCCAGCGCCCATGCCGGGTCGGTCAGCGTCGGATGCCCGAATATCGCGGTGACCGCCAGCACGCCGGTACCCACGGCCAGGGCGCGCGCGGCCGCGGCACCCACGTAGGCCGTGAACCACGACCAGTGGGACAGCGGCGCCAACAGCAGGAACACCAGGTTGCCGGTGATCTTGCTTTGGACAAGGCTGGACGACGTGTTGGCGAACGCGTTTTGCAGCACGCTCATCATCACCAGGCCCGGCACCAGGAAGCGGGTGTAGCCCACGCCCTCGAAGACGACGACGCGATCCTCGAGCACATGGCCGAAGATGAGCAGGTACAGCATGGCCGTCAGGACTGGCGCCGCAACCGTCTGGAAGGCCACCTTCCAAAACCGCAGCACCTCCTTGTAGAGCAAGGTGCGCACGCCGACCCAGGCGGTGGCAGCCGGTTGCGGCCCCGGCGTGCGCTCAGACATGCACGGCACCCGGCGGGCGCGCAGTGGCGGCCGGCACGCCTCGCATGATTTCGAGAAATACGTCTTCCAGGTCGGCGCGAGCGATCGCCAGATCCTCGACTGCAACCCCCGCCTCACGCAGCGCGGCCAGCACGCCCTCGACTTCGCCGGCGTCGTGCGCCTGAAGCTGAACGACGCGACCCGTCACGCGAGCTCGCGCCGCGAGGGCTGCGGGCAATGTGGCGTCGGTCTTGAAACGCAGCATCGTGCTCGCAGCCCGCGCCAGCAAGTTGGCGGTGCGGTCCAGTGCCACCAGCGCCCCCTGCTTGAGCATGCCGATGCGGTGGCACAGTGCCTCGGCCTCCTCGAGGTAGTGGGTGGTCAGCAGCACCGTGTGGCCCTCTCGGTTGAGCCTGGCCACAAAGCTCCACAGCGTCTGCCGAAGTTCCACGTCCACGCCGGCCGTCGGCTCGTCCAGCACGATCACAGGGGGCCGGTGCACCAGGGCCTGCGCCACCAGCACCCGCCGCTTCATCCCGCCCGATAGCTGCCGCATGTTGGCATCGGCCTTGTCCGCCAGCCCCAGCTCGGCCAGCAGTTCGTCGATCCATCCGTCATTGCCGCGCACGCCGAAGTAGCCGCTCTGGATGCGCAAGGTCTCGCGCACCGAGAAAAACGGGTCGAACACCAGTTCCTGCGGAACGATGCCCAGCGCGCGCCGGGCCGCCGCGTAGTCGGTGCGCACGTCATGACCCATCACCGTGACGCGGCCCCGACTGGCCGCGGCCAGCCCGGCCAGGATGCTGATCAAAGTGGTTTTGCCTGCCCCGTTGGGGCCGAGCAGTCCGAAGAACTCGCCGAGCTCGATGTCGAAACTCACACCGGTCAGGGCCTGGAAGCCGCCACGCGCACCCCGGTAGGTCTTGGCAACGTCCTCGAAGCGCACGGCAGGCATGGCGGCGCATTGTAGGGAGAGCGATCAGTGTCCGCTGTTGGCCTTGGTGCTAGATTCGCCGCAGGCATCCAACCGCCCCATGCAAGCCACACCCAAGAAGCCGCGCCGTACGGCCGAACGCATCCTCGAGGTCACGCTCGACCTGTTCAACCGCTTCGGCGAGCCCAACGTCAGCACAACGCTGATCTCCGCCGAGCTGGGCATCAGCCCCGGCAATCTCTATTACCACTACCCGGCCAAGGACGAGCTGATCAACGCGCTGTTCGATCGCTACGAGCGTTCGCTGTCTGAACTGCTCAACGCCGCCGACAACGTGCGAAACGTGGAAGACGCATGGTTGTTCTTCCACATGCTGTTCGAGTTGATCTGGCGCTACCGCTTCCTGTACCGCGACCTCAACGACCTGCTCAGCAAGAACCGGCGGCTCGAAACCCACTTCCAGTTCGTGCTGAAGAACAAGTCACGGGCCGTGCGCAGCGTCCTCGACGGCCTGACGCGCGGTCGCGCCGTGCGCCTGGACGCCCGCGAGGCCGAGTCCGCCGCCAGCGCCATGGTGGTCGTGCTCACCTATTGGCTGAGCTACGAATACGTGCGCGATCCGCGCAAGGCGCTCGAGCCCGAAAGCGCGGCTGCTGCGCTGGCGCGCGGCGCCTACCACGTGCTCAGTCTGCTGATGCCCTATCTGGACGAGCAGTCCCGCGAGCACCTGTTCAAGATCGCCGGCGCCTACCGCGGCGGCGAATGACGTTCATCAGCAGGAGACAGCCATGGCCAAGTGGACCGCGTTCCCGTATGACACTGCCGATTACACCTACACATCCGCAGCACTGAAGAAGCAGTGGGCTCGGCTGCATGCCGGCGATGCCGAACCGCTGCCCAAGGACGATAAGGTGCTGGCGGCATGGGCCCTGTTCCATGCCGGCGAGTTCCAGAAAGCTTGCGAGGCCGGCTTGAAGGCAGGCGGCGACGGCATCACAGTGGCCAACAAGGCGCAAGCCATCTACGCGAACTACCTCGAAAAGAGCGAGAAGAACCGGCTGGCGATGTTCCAGGAGGTGGCCGAACGGGCTGAGGCCCAGGCCGCCGACAACCCGAAGAACGCCAACGCGCACTACTGGATGGCCTACGCGCTCGGGCGTTACAGCCAGGGCATCAGCGTGGCCAAGGCGCTGGCGCAGGGCCTGGGCAGCAAGGTCAAGACGGCCCTCGAGACGACGATCAAGCTCGCGCCGAAGCACGCCGACGCCCACATCGCGCTCGGCGCATTCCACGCCGAAGTGATCGACAAGGTGGGCAAGTTGCTAGGCAAGACCCAAGGCGCCGACGCGGCCACTGGCCTCAAGCTGTACCAGCAGGCCCTGAAGCTCAACCCGGGATCCGCGATCGCGATGGTGGAGTACGCCAACGGGCTGGTGATGCTCGAGGGCGACAAGCGCATGAAGGAGGCCGAGAAGCTCTACGCCGATGCGGCCGCCTGCGAGCCTGCCGATGCGATGGAGCGGCTGGACGTCGAGATGGCCAAGGCCGAGCTCGAGGATTAGAAGCGCGGCTTCACGTTGCCTGCGGCAGCGTGAGCCTTCGCCGCAATCTGGCGCTCGTTACACGAGCACCAGATTGTCTCGGTGGATGAGTTCGGGTTCGTTGGCGAAGCCGAGCAGTCCGGCAATCTGCGACGACGGTTTTCGGGCGATGAGCCGGGCCTCGGCAGACGAATAGTTGGCCAGCCCGCGTGCGATCTCCTCGCCTTGCGCACCGCGCACCGCGATCACATCGCCACGGTGGAAGTCGCCATCCACGCCCGTGACGCCTATGGGCAGCAGGCTCTTGCCTTCGTCGCGCAGCTTGCGCGCGGCGCCGTCGTCGACCATGACCGCTCCACGCAACTGCAGGTGATCAACCATCCATTGCTTGCGGGCCGCCACCTTGGCTGTACCGGCGACGAGCGCCGTGCCGATCGACTCGCCCGCGGCCAGTCGCAGCAGCACATCGGGTTCGCGGCCCCAGGCGATCACCGTGCTGGCGCCACTGCCCGCGGCGCGCCGGGCCGCGAGCACCTTGGTGATCATGCCGCCCCGACCGATCGACGAGCCGGCACCGCCGGCCATGGCCTCGAGCGCCGGATCGCCGGCCACGGCCTCGTCGATGAATCGTGCCTGAGGGTCCTGGCGCGGATCGGCCGAGTACAGGCCGCGCTGGTCGGTGAGGATCACCAGCGCATCGGCCTCCACCAGATTGGCCACCAGGGCGCCCAGGGTGTCGTTGTCGCCGAACTTGATTTCATCGTTGACGACGGTGTCGTTCTCATTGATCACCGGGATGACTTGCAGCCCCAGCAGCGTCAGCAACGTCGAGCGCGCATTGAGGTAGCGCTCTCGGTCGGCCAGGTCGGCATGCGTGAGCAGCACCTGCGCGCTGCGCAGCCCGTGCCGTGAAAGCTGGGTTTCGTACATCTGCGCCAGCCCCATCTGACCCACCGCCGCGGCAGCCTGCAGCTCATGCAGTTCGGTGGGCCGGGTGGCCCAGCCCAAGCGCTTCATGCCCTCGGCAATTGCGCCGCTGGACACCATTACCACCTCGCGGCCCTGAGCAGCCAGAGCGGCCAACTGGCGACACCAGTTGCCGACGGCCTCGGCATCGATGCCCCGCCCCTCGTCGGTCACGAGGCTCGACCCCACCTTGACGACGATGCGCCGCGCCGCGCGCAGGGGTTCACCCATGTCCACTCTCCGCGACCTGTGCGAAGCGTGGATCGGGCTCGGGCGGCACGGCCTCCTTGTGGTCGGCCACATGCTGGTAGATGGCATGCAGCAAGGGCTCGAGACCCTCGCGCGCCAGTGCCGAAATCTCGAACACCGGACCCTTCCAGCGCAAGCGGCGCACGAGGTCCTTCACGCGGGCGGCACGCGCGTCCTGCGGGATCATGTCGATCTTGTTGAGCACCAGCCAGCGCGGCTTGCGGTACAGGGCTTCGTCGTACTTTCGCAGCTCCTTCACGATCGCACGCGCCTGTACCACGGGGTCGACGGAATCATCGAATGGCGCCAAGTCGACCAGGTGCAGCAGCAACCGTGTGCGCTGCAGATGTCGCAGGAATTGGTGTCCCAGCCCGGCGCCCTCGGCTGCACCCTCAATCAACCCCGGAATGTCGGCAACCACAAAGCTGCGCTCCGGGCCGACGCGCACCACGCCGAGGTTCGGGTGCAGCGTCGTGAATGGATAGTCGGCGATCTTCGGGCGTGCGTTCGAGATGGCTGCAATCAGCGTCGACTTGCCCGCGTTGGGCATGCCCAGAAGGCCCACATCGGCCAGCACGCGCAATTCGAGCTTGAGGTGGCGCTGCTCGCCGGGCCAGCCCGGCGTCTTCTGCCGCGGGGCGCGGTTGGTGCTGCTCTTGTAGTGCAGGTTGCCGAAGCCACCGTCGCCACCCTTGGCGATCAGGACGGGCTCGTCGGGCACGAGCAGTTCGGCCACCACCGCGCCCGATTCGAGGTCGGTGACGATGGTGCCCACCGGCATGCGCAGGATGATGTCCACGCCGGCGGCGCCGAACTGGTCGGAACCGCGGCCCGGCTCGCCGTTGCGGGCCTCATGCCGGCGCGCATACCGGTAGTCGACCAGCGTGTTGAGGTTGCGATCGGCGACCGCCCACACACTGCCGCCACGTCCGCCGTCGCCACCATTGGGGCCGCCGAACGGAATGCACTTCTCCCGCCGGAAGCTCAAGCAGCCAGCGCCGCCGTGGCCGGCCGCGACATCGATGATGGCTTCGTCGACGAATTTCATGGTGCAGTACCTGGTGTTGTCCCGAAACGGCGAAGCCCCGGCAGGCCGGGGCTTCGCATGGGGCCTGTGCCGCGTGAGCCGGCTCAGGCCGGCTGGACGTTCACCGTCTGCCGATTCAGCGGACCCTTGGTCGAGAAGCTCACCTGGCCGTCCACCAGGGCGAACAGCGTGTGGTCCTTGCCCATGCCGACGTTGACGCCAGCATGGAAGCGAGTGCCGCGCTGACGCACGATGATCGATCCGGCCGGCACGACCTGGCCGCCGAAGACCTTCACGCCGAGCATCTTGGGCTGGGAATCGCGGCCGTTGCGGGTTGAGCCGCCGCCTTTTTTCTGTGCCATGGTTCAGTTACTCCTGGTGGGGCAGCTCAGGCGTTCACCGCGCTGATCTGCAGTTCCGTGTAGCCCTGGCGGTGACCGCCCTGCTTGCGAAAGTGCTTGCGACGGCGCATCTTGAAGATGCGAACCTTGTCGAACCTGCCGTGCGACACCACCGTGGCTTTCACGTTGGCGCCGGCCACCAAGGGAGCCCCGACAGTCAGGTCGGCGCCGTTTCCGACAGCCAGAACCTGATCGAGGGTGATCTCTTGGCCCACGTCCGCAGCAATCTGTTCTACCTTGATCTTCTCGCCGGCAGCAACCTTGTATTGCTTGCCACCGGTTTTTATGACCGCGTACATATGTGCCTCTTTGCTAGGATGATGCGTGCCGATACGGCGCGCGCCGCCAACCCGCGAGCCCGTGCCAACGTGCTGGGCTTGTCGCCCACCCGCCACCGGTTGTGCCCGGCAAGACACGGCCCCTTGGGCCTCAAGAGTCGCCGGCGGCCTGCCGGCGGTAGCCCGCACGGTCATCCGACGCCCGTCCCCTTCAGCCGCAGGCGGCCGAAAGAACCCTAGAGTATACCCGATTGTTGCCGCTTTGCCATCGATTGCCGCTGCCGCCGGCGCGCGGCCGGTGACTCGGGTGGGTCGCACTCCCCGGTTCCTATAATCCGGCCGCCTCACTTCGCCCCGCCCACCGTGTCCGAGACTGCCGTTCCTGCCATGGCCATCGCCGATCCCATGGCCGCCGAGATGCGGCAGGTCGACGAGGTCATCCACCGGCGACTCACCTCGAATGTGGCGCTGATCAACCAGATCGGCCAGTACATCGTCAGCGCCGGCGGCAAGCGCATCCGACCCCGGTTGGTTCTGTTGTTTGCCCAGGCCTTGAACTTTGACGGCCCCCAGCGGTTCGAGCTCGCGGCCACGGTCGAGTTCATCCACACCGCCACATTGCTGCATGACGACGTGGTCGACGAATCGTCGCTGCGCCGCGGTCGCGAGACCGCCAACGCCATGTTCGGCAACGCCGCAAGCGTGTTGGTGGGCGACTTCTTGTACTCGCGGGCATTTCAGATGATGGTGAGCGTGCACAAGCCTCGTGTGCTCGAGGTACTTGCCGATGCCACCAACGTGATTGCCGAGGGCGAGGTTCTGCAGCTGATGAACATGCACGACCCCGACCTCGCGGTGGACGACTACCTGCGCGTGATTCGCTTCAAGACGGCCAAGTTGTTCGAAGCCAGCGCACGACTGGGCGCTGTGCTCGCCGACGCACCGCCTGCCCTCGAGGAGGCCTGCGCGGATTACGGCCGCTCGCTGGGCACGGCGTTCCAGCTCGTCGATGACCTGCTCGACTACGAGGGTGATACCCACGCGCTGGGCAAGAACGTCGGTGACGACCTGCGCGAAGGCAAGCCGACGCTGCCGCTGCTGCTGGCCATGGA
>Ga0154020_10001468_pt1 | contig 29091 bp, 35 predicted proteins | sample Klosneuvirus_201_FD_109709 | JGI IMG/M metagenome (GOLD analysis project Ga0154020, IMG submission 109709) | Active sludge microbial communities from wastewater, Klosterneuburg, Austria - Klosneuvirus_20160825_MG | ecosystem: Engineered > WWTP > Aerobic digester > Activated sludge | place...
ACTATGAAGTTTTTCTATAGTGTTAGAATCAGAGTTTCTAAGGTTGATACTATATTGCATCCAAAAACCAAAGATCCGATTGGTGTAGAGGTTCGCTATCAGTCTATTAAAAATAAAGTTGGTATTCCTTATCGTGAGATAACTACATCTATTTTCTTTGGCAAGGGTTTTGATGAATATAGAGAAACAATTGAAGTTGCAATTAAGCGTGGTGTTTTAGTTTCTTCTGGAGCATGGACATACTTTGCAAAGGGTCAGACAAATGAAATGAAGTGGAATGGCAAAGTCAACACCATCTCTTGGTATAGAGAGCCAGAAAATCAAGAAGCTTTCAAAGAGCTTCAAGCCTTAGTAAAGTCTGCAACTCTTCTTGTTGAAATTGACTCTATTGAGCCAGTTGACGAGAATTCTGATGACTGATGAATTTAAAGCTCAGGCTGCAAAACGAAAGTCTCAAAAACTTGCATATCGCAACCCTATGCCACTTGATGATGCTTTGACTAATACTGCCAAGCTGGACCATCATATTGTTGAGCAGCCAATCTCTTTGCATACTGAACTTGTTCCAAAAACCTGTTGGCTGTCAAATGTTAGAGACCACCTAACAACTAAGGAGTGGTCGGAGGTCAAAGATTGGTGTTATAAGCGTGCTAAATACCGATGTGAGATATGTGGTGAGACTGGAATAGGTCAGCGTAGTCGCAAATGGAATGTTGAAGCACATGAGGTTTGGCATTATGACCATGAATCATTGTCTCAAACATTGACTGGACTAATTGCTTTGTGTCCAGCGTGTCATGAATGTAAGCACTATGGTAGAGCTCTTGCTGTTGGCATTGATGCAAAGGTGCGATATAGACTTAAGACCATTAATAAATGGACATGGGCTGAAGTGTATAAGCATTGTGAAGAATCTGTCGCTGAGTATGTTAGCAGGTCTATGCACAATTGGACATTGAACTTAGACTATCTAACGCATGAGTTTGGATTAAATGTTGAGATACATAGAGTCCCAATTACTCTAGAAGATGAAGTGATTCATACTTTAAAAAATATGCCATGGAAAAATGATTTGTGAACAATGAATTACACTTTTCTAGCGCTAGCGACCTCTGGTCTACTCCTCAGCATTTATTCGATTCTTTGAATGGTATTTTTAATTTCACACTAGATGTTTGTGCCAGTTCGGAAAATACAAAGTGTGCGTCTTATTATACTGAAGAACAGGATGGATTGGCTCAGGAGTGGACTGGTGTATGTTGGATGAATCCTCCATATGGTAGAACCATTGGACAATGGATGGATAAAGCTTTGTCTTCGTCCATTAATAATAATGCTACTGTAGTTTGCCTTGTACCAGCTAGAACTGATACAAAATGGTGGACTCAGTATGCTACTCATGGTGAAATATATTTTATTGTAGGAAGACTTAAATTTGGCAATCAGCCAAATGCTGCTCCATTTCCTTCTGCAATTGTTGTATTTCGACCTAAGATTGAAAATATAATTAAGTGTTATAAATTATGAGTCATTTTACAGACGTAAAACATTTTATGTCTACTTTTGGTCAGGCTACTCCAGTCCAACCTACTATTCCAGCTGTTGACATTATTAAGCTAAGATTAAGATTAATCATTGAAGAGTTTGAAGAGCTATTTGATGCCGTTACTATTACTGGATATAACGAACATCATGTTCTTGATGTTGCAAAAGCATCTTTTTTAACTCTTAACAATTGCATTAAAGCATTGGAGCCTGAAGATTTTGATGTCGATATGATTGAATCTGCAGATGCATTTACAGATTTGGACTATGTTGTTCAAGGCGGTGGTATTGCTTTTGGTATTAATCTAGACGAATGCTTTGAAGAGGTGCACTCATCTAATATGAGTAAGCTTGACAAGGATGGTAAGCCAATTAGAAATGCAGAAGGTAAGGTTCAGAAGTCTGAACTATATAGAGCGCCAGATTTAAAACTAGTGCTTATGAAGCAGGGATATGTTCCTTATGTCGAAACAACTTGATTTATTTGGCGACTATCTCGTAGAAGATATGTACGATGAGCTTTTGGAAGATGTTGCTACTGAAGACTTATTGGATAAATTACCAAGCAATTCTATTACTTGGTTTGCAAACTTGGGTGAAGAAATTGTTGGATTTAGTTCTGATGAAATGTATTCTCCTCAACAATATATGTTTGAGCTAATAAAGCTAATGCATTTTAATAAAGATATGAAAATTTATGAAGCTTTGGACGCTATGCGCGCCACTACTTATTTCATTACTACAGAAGAAGAGTTAATTAATGTCAATTAAAAGAATTGTAGATACTGTATCAGTATCTCATGGACTTACAAAAGTAAAAACCAGACGCATTTTAGATCAAGTTCTTAGCTTGATTATAACAGACGCTAAAGACAGAGTTGTTAGATTGCCTCATTTTGGTACATTTAAAACAATTGAGCGACAAGCTCGCGTTTGTCGTAATGTGCATACTGGTGCACCTATTCAAGTGCCTGCTAAGAAGATTCTTAAATTTAAACCAAGTAAGTCTACGGAAATTATTAATGTCTGATATTTATGAAGTAAAGATTGGCACATCTAACGATGAGCAAAATACTTTTTGTATTTCAACAGATCTTTCGTATGATAAAATTATTTCTGCTTTTCAATGTGCTTATTCTTTTGGCTTTGGAAACTTTAGTCAATATTCTTCTATAGCTGCATTAACATTAAGTCTTTTGCATAGTTGCAATTTGTTGTATGAATTAATTAGACTTGAAAAAATCTATATTCCAGACAAGACATTTGCAGATTTTGCTGAATATAAATTATGGGTTGAATCAATTGTCGATGTATTTGACAATGTATCTGTGTATTACTCTGATGTTTATGGTTTTATGTATACATGTTTATCATTATTTAGACAATGGTATCCTAATAATGATTTTGAATATATTAACATTTCTGCATATATTGATGTGAGTACGCTATGAATAAAATTCAATACTTATTTCAACTTTTACAAGAAGAGGCATCAGAAATTATTCAGGCCTCTTCTAAGTGTAACCGATTTGGTTGCAATAGTATTAATCAGTCTTCCAATATTCGAATGACCAATTTTGAACATGTTGTTGTTGAGTTAAATGATCTTTTTGCAATAGTTCAAATGTTAAAAGATGTAGGATTTGACTTGACTGCTTTTGGAAACCAAGAGGCTATAGATGCTAAAATTGCAAAAGTTACACACTATATGCAGGATTCAATTAATGAGGGTTTATTAGATGCTTGATTATGGTTTAATTGTAGATGAAGCTCCAGGTCATTGTCGCTTAATTACACCTCCAAAGCCTGTTGGTTGGTGGATATTTCCTGGTGGCTGTGTTTTGGGCAACACTATGATATCTTGTTATGAAGCTCCAGAACAACATATTATTGACAATATGCTGTCAATGCTAGGATTTAAATATGAGCGATCTGAATGATGATATTTTAGAATCTGATATTGGCATGTATACCAACTTGCATGGTCATTCTATTTATTCTGTCCTTGATGGATTTAGCAAAGTAGAAGACTATGTATTGCGTTGCAAAGCCATGGGCATGAAAGGTGTATGTCTTACTGATCATGGTAATGTATTTTGTCATTATGATTTATGGAATACATGTAAGAAGCATGGCATGAAGCCAATCTTTGCCAATGAAATGTATATTGCTCCTAGTAGTGGTCTTGTAAAAGAGAAGATTGAAGGTGAAAAGCCTGCTGCCCATATTATTTTGATTGCTTACAACGATATTGGCTATAAGAATTTGATTAAGTTGACTAGTGATAGTTGGACTAAGTTCAAATACTATAAGGCTCGTACTGACATTGAGCAACTTGCTAAGTATTCTGAAGGATTGATTTGTACTAGCGCCTGTTTAGGTGGTGTTATTAATCAAAAATTCATGTCTGGTAGATTGGAAGAAGCTGAAGATTGGGCTAAAAAGTTTAAGTCCATCTTTGGTGCTAACTATTATTTGGAACTTATCTATACTGGTATGGATAAGGAGCAGATTCCTGCTAATAATTTCTTAAAAGAGCTGTCTGTTAAACTAGATATCCCTTTAATTATTACTGTTGACTCTCATTATACATACAAGCATGAAAGTGAATTTCATAGAGCGTTGGTATCAATCAATACTGGTTCTTCTTTTAAGAAGAAACGTGAAGTTAAAGATGGCGAACTCACCGATAACAATAAGGATACAGATGAAAGCTCAATGTTTTACACAAAGGAGCATTATTATCTTAAACCATATCATGTATTAGCTGAACACTTCAATGACTCGTACGATGCGGAAGCATTTGCAAACACTAATAAGATTGCAGAAATGTGTAATGTTAATTATGTTATTGGAAAAACAATCTATCCTCAGCCATCTCAAAATGCAGTTCACGATTTACGCATTAAGGGTCTAACCTTTATTGATGAATATGCATTGCAAAATAATTTTGACAATGAAAAAAAACAAGAATATATAGATAGACTTGAGTATGAATTAGATATCATTGATAAGATGGATTTTGGCAACTATTTCTTGGTTGTTGAAGATTATGTTAATTATGCCAGAAGCATTGGTATTCTTACTGGTCCAGGCAGAGGTAGTGCCGCTGGTTCATTGGTTACATTCTCTTTGGGGATTACTAAGGTTGACCCAATTGAATATGGCTTATTGTTTAGCAGGATGTTGAATCCTGGTCGTGCCAAGTTACCATTAGTTGAATTGCCAGGCTACCCACTTAACAAATATAAGGATAAACGTCTTGATAACGTATCGCCCAATTAAAGATGAAGAGTATTTAATGTTTTTTAATCCTGCTTATCAAAATTCATTTTTTTATAACAATATGCCAGATGATATTATCATTCAAGATTTTCAAGATGTACAAAAAGCATTTGATGCTTTTGCAGTCTTTGTGGTATCTAAGGATGATAAAGACATTGGTTGTTTTATGTTGACATACAATGATTCAAGGAATATAAGTTCTCTGTACTCTTTTGTGCATCCGCATTCTTGTAAGCTTGGTCTTATTACTATTACTACATTAGCCATGATGGTATTGCTACATACAGCCAATAACACTTTAAGAGATTTTTATTTTGAAACTTCGCAAAGTGTAATAGTAAATGTGTGGAAAAGAGTTTGGCCTTCTTTGAAAATCTTGCAGATTAATCCAATGTCTTTTATGGCCACTTGTAACCATATTTCTGTCGATGATGAGTATTTGTCAAAATTAGCCATGCATTATCCAGATTATTGTTTGGATGTTGTCACCAATGTATAAAAATCTTCGTGAAGTTGTTACCCAGTATGCTGGTCATCCTTGGTTTATTGAAAATCATAACAATATTATGTTTGAGCTTAATCATTTAGAGCTTCATTTTTTAGACGATTATTTATTTAATCTTTATCTTGATGAAGTTTCTATTGATGAAAATCCTAATAATTCTAATATTGCATATTTAATTGGTGTTACTTCTAAAGAGCCTGTCTCTAGAATTAAGACAGTTGGTGGTGGCTTTCCCGATGTGGATTGTGACTTTGAACAATCTAGGCGCGATGATGTATTTGCTTATCTATCTAATAAGTATGGTGAAGGGTTTGCTCATATTGGAACTTTTGGCTTTGCTAAGGCCAAAAATATATTTAAAGATGTTTGTCGTATTCAAGATGTTTCTTTTCAAGACTCCAATGAATGGACAAAGCTGTTTCCAGATAATTCTGAGTCAATTAAGGTTGCATTAGAAGAATCCAATGATCTTAAAAAGAAATATGATGCAGAGCCAGACTTCAAAGAGATAGTTGACTATGCAAGTAAAATGGAAGGTTGTATTAAGAGTGTTGGTGGACATCCATGTGGTGTTATTTTAGCTGATACTCCTATTACTGACTATGTTGCACTATTTGAATCTAAGGGCATGCATATTGCCCAAGTTGAAGGTGGAACAACCGAAACTATCGGTCTTGTAAAGTATGATATCTTGGGCCTAAAAACCTTAGATGTTATTAATTTGTCGTTTAATCTTGTTAGACAAAGACATCCTGACTTTGAATATACTTATCCATATGATATTCCTGTAGATGATAGTAATACTTATGATTTGTTATGTACTAGTAATCTTTTAGGCTGTTTCCAGATTGAAGGTGATGCTATTTCTGCATTTACCACAAAATGTAAACCAAGGACTATTGATGATATTAGCGCTATTATTTCTTTGTATCGCCCTGGCCCTATTGGTATTCCTGGTTGCCTAGAATCATATATTGCTCGTTCTCATGGACTAGAAGAGCATCAATTTAGTTTGCCTCAGTTCAACTATATATTTAAAGACTCTAAAGGCTTATGTATATATCAAGAACAAATTATGAGACTTACTGAAGATATGTGTGGCTTTAACACTATTGAATCTATGGCTTTTATTAAGACAATTGCCAAAAAAGATAGAGAAAAGCTGCTAAAACTTAAGGATAGTTTTGTTGATGGTGCTGTTCGTAATGGTCAAGACAAAGATGTGGTTACTAAGTTATTTGATGACTTAGAAGAATTTGCTAGGTACGGTTTTAACAAAAGCCATGCTATCTCTTATTCTTTGCTAACTTATTACACAGCGTATTTTAAAGCCAATTATCCAAGTGAATTTTTTGCTGCTTGTATTACTTATGAGTCTGATGCTACGCAAAAGTCATTGTACATAGAGGATGCCAGAAAGAACGGTGTAAATGTTTTGCCACCAGATGTGAATCAATCTACTGGTGGTTTTAATATTGCCTCTGACGGCTCTATTCTGTTTGGCTTTAATGGCATTAAGGGCCTTGGTGACAAGGTTATTGCCAAGATTGAAAGTCTTAGACCATACACATCGTTTGGTGACTTTCTTATTAAGGCTAGACTAAATGGCATTACCAAGGCTCATATTGAAAGCCTTATACATTCTGGTGCAATGGATAGCTTTGGTTATAAGCGCTCTTGTATGGTTAGATCTTTTGAAAAATATAGCTCTGACCTAATAACAAATCCTAAGACTCCTCCTGCTATAGATTTAATTAAGCAACATATTGCTATTCAAGATGAATACTTTACTGATGAAGATTATCCTGAATTTACATTGCTATCTATTTTAGAGCAAGAAAATAAACTATTGGGCATCTATGTGTCTGGTAATCCTTTTGAAATTGTTAAAGGCTTAACAATGGAGCGCTACGTTGATTCAGAATCATTTGTCAAGAGCATAGATGCCCATGGCTATAGTGCGTTTGTATTATGTCAGCTTAAGGCTGTAAAACAGCATAAAACTAAGACTGGTAATGCAATGGCATTTGTTGACGCAATGGACCATATGGGCAATACGTTTAGCTGTGTTATGTTTAGCGGATATAGTAACGTTAAAGATATTCTTATTGATAATAAATTTGTTCTTCTCTATCTCGTTGGTAAAAATGGCGCAAGGGGTGTAACTCTTAATATACAGTCTGTAATAGACCTAACAAATGCGCTTGAGAATAGCAGTTATACAAAGGAGTCTAATGATATTAAGATTTTGAATCTTAACTTCAATGATGCTCCAGGTACTGTTCAAATTCGATCGCTACAAAATAAAATTTCTGCTTTAACATCTAATGAGATTACAGAATTTAAATTGAATCTTAATATAGATATTGGCAACTACATATATCATATTAAAACTATTTATTTGCACGATCTTTCAATAGATACAATTCGTGAAATTAATAAGATTCCCAACGTGTATTTAACTAAACATATAAATGGAACATGCAGAATCTGAAAAAAGGTTTGCTCTTCAATTTAGGCAAGTATTTGGCATGACGCCAAATGTATTGCTTTATGAATTAGAAGAATTAAAAACAAGGCTTGCATCTGCTGAAATGCTATTGCAGCAGATAACTACAGGCTCATTGTCTATGGCAATGAAGCTTGAGGCTACTACACTCCTGCTAAACACAAAGAAGATGGTTGGCCAGGAAGAATTGTATCGACAAATAGATGCATATAAAGAAAATTTAAAGATTGAAGGTTAATATGACTGGTTATGTTCTTGGTATATTGAATACAAAATTGATGGAAAAGATGCCATTAGAAGTTCAACGTATGCCAAGCTTTTATCCATCGTCCGCATCATGTGTGGATGAAATTGATGGTGTTACGGTGCATGGCGCGTGCTTAAGGGCGCAGTGGTATAGATGCATGCAATATGAGGAGTCTAATCCGTCTGGATTGTATTCTCAGTATATATTTGCTGCTGGCAACTTACTTGAAGGTATGCTTAACTCTAAGTTAAAAGAAGCTGGTGTATGGGTTGCTAATAGTACGAAATTTAGTATCCCAGAAAGATATATCTCTGGAGAGTTGGACATTGTTATTCGAGACCATGATGGTGGTTTAGCTATTGTGGAAAATAAGTCCTATAGCGGCGCAAATTATGCCGCGAAGAAAGAGATTTGTGGTTCAAGAGATAATAAGCCTAAGCCTAAGATGCAGAATTTAATTCAAGCATTTTTGTATCAGCATACATTACAAGAGCAAGTGAATAGAACTTATCTTACATATCTTGACAGGTCTTGTAGTAGTCCTGACAATAATAAAGAGTTTGAAATCACAGTGCATGTTGACTCACGTACTGAACGCAGTCATCCGCGTATCAAAACAACTGACTATGATGGTCAACCGTATGAATATATTGAAAAATCTATTTCAATGGAAGGTGTTTTTGCTCGTTTTGATAGCTTGATGACTCATTTGCAGGAACGACAAATTCCAGTTGGTGATTTTCAACATACCTTGTCTTCAAGTGAAATTGATGCCCGTTATGAGAATGGCGAAATTACAAAATATAAATACGAAAACTATATCAAAAATCCTACTAAGAATCCTATTGGTGATTGGAATTGTGCTTATTGCTCATATTCTGATACATGTAAGGCTCAGAAAAAGATTGATGGTCAAAAGTAAAAGCGAGTAATAACATTGTCTCTTTATAAGATTGCAAATTTAGATGATCAAATCATTAATTTAAAAACTAACTTAATGAAGTACATGAGCAATCATGGCTTTGATTTGTCAAAACCAATTCATTGTCTTAATCCTGCTCACGACGATAGACATCCGTCTATGTCTTATTTTGTTGATGATGGTATTCCTAAGCTTCATTGTTTTGGATGCAATACATCTTTGGATGTATTTAATTGTGCTCACATTTTGCATCATAAGCCAATATCTGGCCCTGGTTTTATAGATGATACAATCGTCCACGTTGCCGAGGTTGTTGGTGTAAAGCTAGAGATGCAGCAAATGTCTCAAGAAGATATTCATAAACTTACCCTATATAATCTATATAAGGCTGTTGCAGAATATATTGTTGGGCAACCTTTTAATCAGTTGCAAATTAATGAGCTCGATAAACGTGCATGGCCGCCGTCATCTTTGCCAAAACTTGGCATTGGATGTTGTAATGATTTAGAGGCAATGCGTGAGCATCTGAAAAATCTTGGCTATAGTACAAAATTGTTAGATGACAATGAGTTCAGTAATCATAGATTGTTTTCACCTAATAATCTTCTTTTTACCTTGTATGATGAGTATGGCAAACCTAATGGCTTTGCTGGCAGAAACTTAGTTTACGATGGCGTAAAAGATGATAATGGTTTATTTATTCATGGTCCAAAGTTTATCAATGTAAAGAAGAGTGCAATTTATTCTAAAAAAGACTCTATGTATTTATTTCATCTTGCCTCTAAAAAGACAAGTAATGCAATGTATATAGTTGAAGGCTATGCTGATGCTGTTACAGCTCACATTGCTGGCTTTGCGAATGTATGTGCACTGTCCATGTTGGGTATTTCTGATTCTCAACTCAACATGTGTAAGCGTCATGGAATCTATGACGTTGTTATTTGTTTGGACAACGACGACCCAGGTATGGCTAAGGCCAAAGATGTTTTGGATAATGTTTTAAAAACTGTACATGACCTTCGTATTCGTTTTGTCTTTTTACCGCACAAGGAAGTTAAGGCAGACGACTCTATTGTTAAGCTGAAGATTGACCCAGATGAATATATTAGAGATAACGGTATTGATTCATTTTTAGCTTTGCCTAAAGTAGACCCTTTTACGTGGAGACTTAATCAATATATAGAAGATGGTGATGAATATGACCCTGAATCTATATGTTTAGCAATGATTCCAATTGTTGCCGCAGAGCCATCATCTGTTAAAAGAGATGGCATGATTAAGGAACTTGCTGATTTTACTGCTTACAGTGAAAAGGCAATTCGTGACGATATTGATAAAATCTTAAATGCTACTGAACAAAAAATAAGAAGAGCAAAAGATAGCATCATTTCGGAGCTTGTTCAGTCTTTAACCGATAATCCAACTGGTGCTGAATCTATACTGTCTTCTGCCATTGATAAGCTTGGTGGTGTTGCTAAGCAGTATGAAAGCTCTGCATTTGAGGTGTCTACTCAGGTTAATAAGCTTTTGTCTATTAAGCAATATCAGGAGTCTGAAAATGGTCATGTTATTCATGACTTTGGCCCATACTTTAGAAGCTTAAAAACTGCTTGGGGTGGTGACTTAAAACAAAAGTTAATCCTAATCGGCGGCGTGGGTAACGTTGGTGATTGTAATTTGTAAATAATTGTTGTATATTATTCCTAATGTCAAATTAGGAGATTTTATGACAAATGAATATTATGTGTATACATATACCGATCCAAGAAATGGAAACGTATTTTATGTAGGAAAAGGTAAAAAGTACAGAGATACTGAACATCTTAGAGCTGTTAAAAATAATTGGATTTCCAGAGAGCCTAATATGGTTAAATGGAATTATATTAAATCAATTTTAGATGATGGATTTGAACCAATTATTAAAAGAGTTCAAGACTGTCTTAGTGAGCATGATGCTTTATGTGTTGAACATGATTTAATACATACATATAAGCGCACTATGGATGGCGGCACATTGCTGAATATCTTTAATGGCTCTGTAAGAGATGAATTATCTCGTAAGTCTATTTCTGAATCTTTAAAAAGATATTACTCTTCTAATGCTGGTCATATGAAAGGTAAAGTCACATCTAAAGAGGTCAGAGAAAAGCAGTCAATATCTAGAATGAAGTTTTTTGCCAAAGGCGGCAGAAGTACAAATGGATTAAATATTAACTGGATTACTCCATTTGGTACTTTTGTATCTTATCAAGATTCTAAAATTCTCGAAGTTGGACTTACTTTTAAACAGGTTCAAAAACGATGTCAAGAAAGATGTGATTTAGTTATTACTAAAACTGCAGCTGTTGGTATTAAGGACTTTGATGCTTTTCCTTTTGTTGGTAAAACCTGGCGTGAGCTAGGTTGGTATACACAAATAAGATTATAAATTATATGTAATTGCCTAGGTATGTAGTGATATATACCTGTAATCTACTTAAACGGGGAATCTCTCATTTTGAGACAATCCCGTAGGAAAGACGGATATTAAATATCCTGAAAATCTCTAACGACTAACCCGTAACGTGGGTGTAGGGCCAAGTGGCTCGAAACAGTAGATATCTCAGTATTGAGATAAAGATATAGTCTGGTCTGCATGGTGACATGCAGCTGCACGTAATGGTGCGGGTATGAATTAACGACTCATATTGAACACAACGAAAACCTCTACTTTAGTTAATTTGTGTTGGAATATAGTTCAGCATAATCCTAATGCTATGGTTGTATTTAGTAGTATTGATGACACTGCCAAAGAGTTGATACCTCGTATTGCCTGTTACGATATGTCGTGCAGGTTATATAATACTGATCCTGATTTGTTTGAAGCTATCAATATTAATAAAGTTGCTACTCCATACTTATATAGGGATTCATTTGAATATGAAGCTCTTATGGAGCAAAGGGAAATTAGTTATAGAAAACTATTTAATTATGCTGAACAAGATAGATTGGTTATTCTTGATGCCGAAGATGGCAGAACATTAGATTATGTTCGTACTGTTGCAAAACATTACTCATCTAAGTATCCAGATAGGGATTTATTTATCTTTGGTGATAATTTCCATCTTTATGGATGTGATGGCTTTCAAGATAGCAGAACAAAGTATAAGCATATGTCTGGCGAATTTAAAAACATCGCTGTGACTAATAACTGTACTCTTGTAATGAACTGTGAATATAGAAAAATTCCCAATGATAGACTCCCAGTAAATGATGACCTCGGTGAGACAGTACAGCTTGTATATGATTCAAACTTTATTGGTCATTTATCTAGTGAGCTTCACCGTAATAGAGATAAAACTTTTGAGTACCATTGGGCTGCAGACGGCACTAAGCTACCATGTGTATCAATGAATGCTGGTAAAAATAAAATCTGTTCCTTTAAAGGAACAATTGTTTATAAATTTTGGCCTGATAAGGCTTTCTATGTAGAAGTTTCAGAAGCTGAGCATAAAAATCTTCTTGAAGCCAATAAGCAGCTTGCATTTCAAGGTATGAATTCGGATGAATACGAAGCAGATTAAGCTGCCAAAGCCTGTTAAAACTCTAAATGATTTGCCACTTGATGCGCTCTGTCCCAACATATCTATGTATGACAATAGAGCGCTAAGGTTTGGCAACTCGATTGCAACTTATGATTACTTGGATGTTGCAGATTATAAAGATAATCCAGAAATGATATTAGCAATGCTTACTAAGTCTGCTTTTAATCTTTTATTTGCTACTCCAAACATTACATTTTCAAAACTTACTGAACATGTTGAAAAGATATTTTTTAGTTTATTTGAAACATCTGCCACCAATCTTAAAAAGATTACAAACAATACAGTCAGAATGTCTAGGTTATATGATTCTATTGCTGAAGTACTGCTTAATGCAAAACATATCATGGCAAATACAGTTGTATATAAAGCTACTGGTATAAACAAAAGAGAAAGTTATTCTTTTCTTTTGGATTTGATTTTTGTTAATGAAAAGAATGAGTTATCTTTGCTTGTAATTGTTCCAGCCGTTAGGCCTTACAATGATGAGCCTTTGCGTTTTACCAAATTAATATTGGCACTAGACTATCTTATTGAGTTGAATTTAAAAACAACGAATGTCCATGTGGTTCAAATCGCCAAGGATAGTATTGATTATCACAAGTTCTCATCTGTAGTTGTTACAGACTATGTGTTGCAGCATGTTGCCAAATATAATCAAACTAACTTACCAAAGAGTGCAAATGTGCATTTTTGTGCCATGTGTCCTTATAAAAATAACTGTAGGAATTCCAATTACTAATGAAATTAAAATACTTAGCCTCTGCAAAAGAGGGTTTACCACTAGAAGACTCATATGATAATCAACGTATTGTTGGAATACTTCACGATGATGGCAACATTATTGTAATGTATGTTGACAGAGTTCTTAACTCTTACTTTATTGAAAGAGTGATAAATAAATTTGCAATTAAGATGTTTAGTAGTTCTAATTTTGCAGTTATTACAGATGAGGAATATGAAACTTATGACAAGTTTTTTAAGGATCAAGGTGTTATGAAACTATAATGGTTGATAATCGTGGTTCTAAACACCAGCATCATTTGTATGAGTTGTGTTGTCAGATATATGGATTCTCTAACGTTATTTGGGAATATGTTATTCCTAATTTAAATCTGAGAATAGATATTCTCATTGAGCATTTAGGAATTGCTGTTGAATACGATGGACGGACAACATTTTTCATATAACGAGTTCTTTCATAAGGATGAAGCTGGATACGTCTTTGCTGCTAAAAGGGATCTAAAAAAAGAACAATGGATTGCGGAACATGGGATCAAGTTGATTAGACTTGATGGAGACTGTATTGGTATGGATATTGAAGCGTTGAAAAATAAAATAGACAGCATTGACTATCCTTCTGCACCATATGAAGGCTTAGATAAACAAAATAAGAATTCAGAAATTCAGAAGGTTGCCAAAAAGTATCGTAGCGATCAATGGCAGAAAATTAAAAGAGGATTTAGATGACTCAGCAAAATACAATTTGGCCAACATTATTTGGCCTATCTTCCACAGGAAAGCTAAAAGAGTGGACAATTTCTGTATCTTCCACTGAAGATGGGTACGGATTAATAACGACTCGTCATGGATACGTTGGCCAAACAATTACATCTAATGATAAGGTTGTTCGTGTTGGTAAAAATATTGGAAAAAAGAATGCTACAACTCCATATGAGCAAGCTGCACTTGAAGCTCAGTCTACGTTTAACAAAAAGATAGACGAGCAATATGTGTCTGACCACAACCTGCTAGCACAGCAGGTTGAAATTGAATTGCCAATGTTGGCTCATGAGTTTACTAAGCGCGGACATAATGTTGTTTATCCTTGCTATGTGCAGCCTAAATTAAACGGTGCAAGATGTCTTATTAAGAAATTAGCTCAGGCTATGCGTGCGACCAGTAGGGGTGGCAAAGAATATAAGGCTATTCAGGCGATTAAGGATGCCTTAATTGATGCACTCAATCTTCTTGATATCTTGGATGGCGAACTGTATAATCACGAGCTCTCTTTTCAAGAGATCATGACTGCAATCAAAAATGAAACCGACTTAGACATTAACTTGTCTAGAATCCAATACTGGGTTTATGACCTAGCAGTGGAAGGATTATTCTTTGATGAACGTTACAAAATTATCTCTCAAATGGTTGCTTATGCCGACTCTGATTTTATTATCCTTGTGCCTACTTACTTAGTACGCGATGAACAAGAACTTGCTGAAAGACACGCTGAGTTTACTGCTCAGGGTTTTGAAGGCACAATGATTCGTAACACTGATGGTGTTTATAAATTTAAACATCGTAGTGTTGATTTACAAAAATACAAAGATTTCCAAGATGCTGAATTCGAGATTGTCGATGGCGCGGAAGGCGTAGGCCTATCTGCAGGGCAATGTGTTTTTGTTTGTAAGACTCATGATGACAAACTGTTCAGTGTTAGATGTATTGGACCAAATTCTGTTCGTGAAGAACAGTGGCAAAATTTACAAACCTATATTGGCAAAATGCTTACCATCAAGTTCCAAAATTATTCTGATACTCGGAGTGCCCATCTTTCCAGTAGGCATTGAAGTCCGTGATGGGATGGTTGTCAATGGTGTGTTTGAGCCTTTGATTTAGTTGCTGCCCAATGGGAATCAATTACACTATGTATTATGTACATAAATAATATCCAATGGATATTTTAAGTGATAAAAAAAGTAAAAAAACGCGATGGCACTTATGAGCCTTTTAATGCTGATAAGTTGAATCGCTGGGCTGAATGGGCATCTGATTTAGATGTTGAATGGTCCTCAATAGCTCTTGATGCTGTAAAAAAATGCTTTGATGGATGCAGTACTTCCGATCTTCAAGGTGCAATGATATCTGCATGTATAGATAGAGCCGATAGCGCTCATCTTTATATGGCTGGTAGGCTATATGCTGGAGATACATACAAGGTTGTATTTGGCAGTCATACTAATATACCTACTCTTAGAGAGATGTATAATTCTATGATCCTAAAAGGTCTATGGGCAAATATGAATTATTTAGATTCTGAGCTTGACGAGCTGCAGTCCGTAATTGATCATAATAAGGATTTGCGATGCATTCATTCTGAATTAAAGCAAATACGTGAAAAATATTCTATTACTGACAAAGTAAATGGCAAGTGTTATGAAACCCCGCAATTTATGTATATGCGTGTTGCAATGGCTTCTATGAATAATCAGCCTCTAGAGCGACGCATTGAGGATGTTAAGAAAGTATATCAGTATTTAAGTGATAAAAAACTCAATGCGCCTAGCCCTTATATGCTTCATCTAGGTACTCCACATAGAGGCCTATCTTCTTGTTGTGTTTATGCATCTGAAGATAATATACCTTCATTAGCTGCTGGCGATCATATTGCCTATATGATGACTTGTGCATCTGCAGGTATTGGTGGAGCTGTATTCACTAGGAGTAAGGGTGATCCTGTTCGTGGTGGAACAATTAAGCATATGGGTAAGTTGCCTTATTATAGGGTTATAGAAAAGAATGTAAATGCAAATGTCCAAGCTGGTCGCGGTGGTGCTGCAACTATCTTCTTTAATGCATTGGATCCAGAAATAGAGGATCTTCTTGCGTTAAGACATCCAACTACAATTGCTGAGAAAAAGATAAAAGATATAGATTATTCGCTTTCGTATAATAGGGTATTTCTTGAGAAGGTTGCGAAAGGCGAACAGTGGATGCTTATAAGTTATTTTTATGCAAAAGATTTATGGGACTCTATGTATTCTGGTGATCAGACATTATTTGTTGAACTTTATAATAAGTACCTGAATGATGATTCAGTTTCAAAAAGACTTGTATCTGCTAGAGATATAGCTATCACCTTCTTGGTTAATTCTTATGAGGTTGGTAGAAATTATGAATTTGCTGCTGATAATGTAAATTATCACACTCCATTTAAGGACAGAATTAATTCTTCAAACCTGTGCATGGAAATTTGTCTTCCCACCAAACCATTTAGTAATATGATGGATTTATATTCCGCTACTTCTAATGGCGAAATAGGCTTATGTAATCTTATGGCAATTGTTGCTGGTAGGGTTAAACCAGATGAGTATGAAGATGTTGCTTATTACGCATTGCTTATTATTGATAATGTTATTGATATAATGGAATATCCATTTGCTAGTCTTGAAATTACAGCAAAATATCGTAGATCTGCTGGTGTTGGAATAACAAATATAGCTTATGACATGGCCTATAAGGGCCTATGGTACGATTCACAATCTGGTAAGGACTATGTACATAGACTTGCCGAAATGCACTCCTATTGGCTCCATAGAGCCTCCTTGAGGCTTTCAATTGAGCGTGGTGTCTGTGCTGGTATGGAACGTAGTAAATACCCAGATGGATGGTTACCAATTAATACTTATTGTAGACATGTTGATACGATAACCGCTCAACAAAATATGTTTGATTGGGAATCTCTAAGGGCTGATATTGTTGCAAATGGTGGAATAAGAAACTCTGTTCTTGAATCGTATATGCCTTGTGAATCGTCAAGCGGCGCTAGCAACACATCTAATGGGCCTTATCCAATAAGAGAAAGTGTTGTTATCAAAACAGATAATGATAACAAGCGTGTGTTTATAGCTCCAGACTGGGAAGAACTTCAGAATCAATATCAGCTTGCGTGGGATATTCCAACAAAAGATATGATAGAGTTTTATGCAATTCTTCAAAAATGGTGTGGTCAATCTATATCTGCTGATTTTTATATTAAGTATTCCGAAGAAGGTTCTGATAGAAAAATTGACACTAAGACGCTTCTGCAAGAATTTCTTTATCGCCATAAGTGTGGCATAAAAACTAGATACTATATAAATAGTGCTTCTGGTGTCAAAATAAATAAGACAGATGATTTGGAGGCATGTGCAAGTGGCGCATGTAAGATGTAGTGACAATTTTTAATACTAAGAACACCGAATGGGAAACTGGACAGCATAGTCTTTTCCTGGGACAAGAACCTGGTCTTTATGATAGTGTGAATGTTCACTATCCTGAAATATTCTCTATATACAAACTTCAAAAGTCAATTGATTGGTCTGAGGATGAAATTAATCTTGAGCAATCAAGACTTGACCTGCTTAGCTGTCCAAGTAGTACGTATGATGTTATGCTTGAGAATATAGCGTTTCAGTGGGAAGCTGACAGTGTTGCTTCTCGTGCTATAGCTCCTTTGCTTGCTCCTTTCGTTACTAATTCTGAATATTGGGCAGCTGTACAAAAGGTTAGCGAAATAGAGGTGCTGCATGCATTAACTTATTCTGAGATTGTTAGACAGTGTGTTTCTGATCCTAATGAAGTATTTTCTAGGGTAATGCATAATAATAATGTACTTGATAGATTAACTATTGTTGCTACTGCTTTTGAGGATCTAAGAATTGCTGGTGCGAAATATTCCCTTGGATTAATTCCTAATGACCAAAGTACATATAATATTATTTTTAAAGCTATAATTGCTCTTTATTGCCTTGAAAGACTCCAGTTTATGGCTTCATTTGCTGCCACATTTGCTATTGTTGAACAGGGATATTTCCAGGGTATAGGAAAGCTTGTACAGAAAATAATGCAGGATGAGATTGGTTGTCATGCAGAACTTGATAGGCTTGTTATTGTTGAAGAACTTAAAACTAAACGTGGTCAGATTGCAATGGTTGAATGTTATGATTATATCGTAGATATGATTACTTCTATAATTGCTGCTGAAAAAACTTGGAACAGATATTTATTTAGCAATGGACGATCTATAGTTGGTCTTAATGTTGTGCTTCTTGATGAATGGGTTGATTATAATGCCTCTGCTATGGCAGAGACATTTATGCCATCATCTTTTGTTATTGATTCGCCTAAAAGCAATCCTTTGAAATATATGGATAACTGGCTAGATATTAATAAGTTTCAAAATGCGCAACAAGAGGCTGATGGTAATAATTACGCCTTAAATACTATCGTCAATAATATTGACGACTTAGAGATGTTAGAGTTTTAATATGAATTTTTGTAATAACGAGCCAGATATTGGTGTAGAAATCAATAGAGCAATAACCACTGAATTTCAGGTTCCTAAAGTGCCAGACCATGTAGATCTTGCAATTCCAAATCAAGCTGGTCTTGGAATTCAAGATTTTCCTGTAACTGGTGGTCTTAAATATGATGGTGGCAAAACAATGTTGGGTTTATTCCCACCATTAGCTTTGGAAGAAGTTAGCAAAGTATTAACTTATGGCGCACAGAAGTATGCTAAACATAATTGGTCAAAAGGAATTGTTTACTCAAGGCTATATGACGCTTCACTGCGTCATTTAAACTCTTGGAATAACTCTTATGAAAGTGACCTTGATGATGAAAGTGGCATTAGTCATTTAGCGCATGCTATTTGCTGCTTGTCATTTCTGCTTCACTTTGAAGTCATCAAATCCAAATATGGTGTGGAGCATGAATTAGATGATAGAGCCGTATCAACCAACTTCTGATCCAACTTGTTATGCTAGGCAATTTGCATCATTGCGATGTCTGTGTTTATCTATGGAGAAGCAGCTGAAAGATTTACAAGTCAAATACGATGTTGCTTGTTTTTATGCACAAACTTTAGATCCTATTGCCATAAAGCAAGAAAAAGATATCAATACAATGCTCACTAATGCACTTGACTATGCAGAGGATGAGATTACTAAACTTAGAAAGCTATTAATTGCCAACGGAATTAAGTATGACTAGTCAAATCACAGTTAAGTATTTTGCGCAATCAGACGACCTGCCTTTAATAGAGTCTTGTGCTATGAAAGCTATTATAGATGAACAGTGCAATGCTATTAAACAAGCTTTTAGTGAAGTGGAAGTTGTATTTGAATATGATGAAGATTGGGGTTTCTTAACTCCAGTCTCTATTAATGGGATGGAAATAAAAAGATGAATACACCGTATCAAGATGTTAACGAATTAGAAACATATAAGACTATTGAATCTGCACTTATGACTTGCTGTCCTGTATGTGGAGACAGACTTGAATGGACTCTGGAGGTTGGTTATGATCCAGTTATGGATTGTCCCACTATCACTGGTTATTCATCTTCATGTGGTGTTATATTTATACTAAGTACAGAGATTTCTAATGACTATGAATATACTTATTATATAGAAATAAAATATGAGGATATTCCAGGACGATGAGTACTATAGTTTGTGATGGCAATACGATTGCAGTAGATATGATTAATATTATTAATGGCACTAGGCATAATGTGCCTTCTGATAATATATATGTTTTGGATACCAATTCTGAGCCAGTTGAGCATGTAATCGTTGTGTGCATTGGAGACAAAGCACAATCAGCTTACTTTGTAGAGAATTTTAATAATCTACGTGACTCAACTGTTGTTCAAAAGTTTAGAGCTATTTTTGGTGAAGCCAATTTTACATCATATGTTTATTACACCGTTGATAAGTCATCTGAAATGTATCATGGTTTGCAATATGCTGGTGCATGCGCTACAACCTGTATGAGTATTGGCAGCGGTGCTAAGTATGCCTTGGGTGCCTTAGAGGCTGGTGCAGATGCAGTAACTGCACTGAAGGTAGCTGCTAAGTATGATTTATATACTGATTCAAAAGACATACAATATGTTGACTTAATTAAGCCCTCAGTTGAAGTCAGATATCTTGCCTATCAATAAGAAATCTTTATCCAGTGCCTTAATCAAAGCACATAGGGTAAAACAGAGACATCGTGTATATGAAAAATGTCCAGATTACAATAAAGATGCAAGACTATCTGACTTCATTCTGAGGCGACAAAATAAGAAGGACGGACATATGAAGGGCATGCTTATGCCCTTTGTTGACCTTGCCTCTAATGTGTTACATCCAGTTATAAGACTTAATCAGTCTAGGTTAAATGTTTCAAAAATTCTTACTCAAGGTAGAACGTTTGTTAAAATTAATTATTTTTATACTCCATACCTAAAGTATTTGTATCAGAATAAGGATTGGGATAATTTGAGTGAGTACATATATGTTCTTTACAATGATGTTCATTACTTTATGAAGATGCATTATATGAGGTTATGCGACATTATGTTTTCTCATGTCTTTATGAAATGTGGATGTGAGCATGACCCGTTTTTTAAGAACTTGTTTGTTGCTAACTATCATGATCTTTTGACACATACAGTCACCAAGATGAAAAGAGCATCGTTTCCAAAGTTTGATATTAATAAATCTAACATTGTTACTTTTACGCAAAAAGCATTCATTCAGGTTTTTGTAACTGGATGGCTTGACCTTGTTGAATCTCATCAAAGTCAGAAAAAGAAAATGGAACATCTAATAGTGTTCCATTCTTCTGTAGATATGCCAGTTGAGAATTTTGTTCATCAACATGGCTTTGATTTGCTTTTAGAGCTATCTACACATTAAGTGTTCTTAACTCAGTTAATGATAATTCTATTTCTGCAGACCAGCTATTGAATTCTTGCTTGGATACTCTGTTGCCAAGCGCAGTTTCCATAGTATTCAATGTTTCTTGCATTGATGTCACTATTGTAATTAGCTTTAAAACTTTTGTAGAATCCCATGGAGCTAATCCAGGCACAATTGAATTTACGTTCACTATGTCTGGATTCTCATATTCATATGTAAACAACAGTGTTCCAACTATTGGAACCAAGCTTACAATCTCAATGAAGTTTGCTCCAAGTTCATTGAAATCTGGACATCTTACAATTCCTTCATCTAGCCATAGTACCGAAACAGAGCCCGCTATATAGTCATTATTTGTTGCAAATAGTGTTATTAATCCATCTGCTGTTGTATTCTTTTCTTGCGCTAGTGTCTTCATATTATATTCACAAATATATTCTTAATAGTAGTTGGCTCTATTCGCCCAACATTGTTAATAGTGCCTTTAATCTTAATTGTATTTAATGTACCTATTGTACTTCTAAAGGCTAAATTGTATACCTTTGTGTCATTGACATCAATTCTGTATCCTTCCTCTACTCTCTGAAGTACTGTATCTTCTATAAGTTTCCCAAGTTTGATTCCATTTAATTCTACCAAGTACTTTGTATTGTATGGATACATTGCGTCTGTAACGCTATGCGTTCCTCCTAGAAAGTCTGTTCCAGTCATTACGTCGTCATTATATACAATTTTACTTATTTGTTTTTCGTTAAAATAGTTTATAAAATTATCATTAATGATATGTATTTTATGAACACCCTTAACAATTACAATTGTTCCACTTTGTATTATTCCATCAACAATTATCTTATTTGTTTCTGTTTTTATTGTGACGTTTTCGTTAAATTTAAACCACCCATACATTCCAACACTATCTTCTGTCCACATTCTAGTTGCATCAAAAATCATTACTTCGTTTGTTGCTATTAGTTCTGGCTCTAGTATTGTTGTGTTATCTAATGCTATTAATTTGTTTTCAAAGAACTCATTAATTGCTATGTTTACATTTTTTATATCTGTAAACTCTCTTCCATTAATTGAGGCCATGTACTCAATTGACCCCTTCCCCATTACTTTGTCTTGCAATCCTACATATGAGCATGTCTTGTTTATTATGTACTCTGGTGTGCTAAAGCTAAGTAATTCTTTTTGTGCTTTCATTCCAATTGATATTTCATTCAATTTTATTCTATGCACAAACTTTCCTGCTTCCATAGGAATTATATCTTTTTGTATAAAGATTATTCTTATGAATCTGTCTGTTGTTTTCTCCAACGATATTGAACTAGAATATATTGCCTTTTGCTTATATGTGCTATATCTAAACTCAATACCATCTGTTGATGTTCCAATTATTATCTTCTCTATTCTTTTTGTCTTTATATTAATCTGATTAAATGGTTTTGTATTTTGTTTGTCTATTTCTAGAATTAGCTCTTTTGCTTTAAATGTATTCTTGAACTCAATAACATTGTCAGAATCAATTGTCCCATTAAATATATGTCCATTCGCTAATGCATATACCCTATAGGTGGCATCTGTTAGTACATCTACTATGTCCACATTATCTTCTGTATCATATTCTATTTCTTTTTCATCTATAATGTGCGCATATGTATATCCCAAGCTTCTTCCAGACAGTGAATTAATTGATTTTATTGCTGGTATAATTTCTGTCAAAATGCTTCTCTGCATCTTATCTACCTGCATTAAGTGAATTCTCTCTTGTTGGCTTATGCGGTCACCATATGTCTTGTATAGGTCTTTGGCATTTGCTAATGGCCAACTAGTATTGCTTAGTAGCTGTTTAAAATTCTCTTCATTAAATTTGCTATTTGCTATAACAATACTTTGGTTGTCGGTTGGCTCTTTTGCAATAAGACTTACTTTGGTAATCGACTCTTTGTTTATCAGCATCAATGCTGCTTTTGACAACTCCGCCTGTGTACTCATTTTATGTATGACTCCGCTATAGTGTTGATGCTTATATTGGTTAGAATTGGAGAATCACTAAATTTTGCGACTTCATCTTTACCCTCTTTGTATACAATTAATAATGTTTTTGATACTGGCTTATTGATTGTCAATACTCCGTCTCTTGCCACATATTGGTCTGCTGTGAACTCTGTTGCAGCTTCTCCTTCTATGCACATATTAAAGTAATTGTATTTTACAATGATATGTCCATCTATTGGCGATGACGTATATATTACACCGTTAATGTAATCTATTGAATATATTCCATCTTTGTTGATTGAATTGTTGTCTACATTGTATTCAATTGCTATATCAACACTTGCAGATGTTTTGACGCCTTCTGGTAGTTTTATAACATATGAGCCAAATTCCAACACTATCAACCAATCTCCAATCTCTACCAAATCTTCATCAGCGTATACTCTGTTTTTAAATAGGTTGCTGCCGCCATAAAATGATAGATGTCCATCATCTATAAATTTCCCTTCCAATGTTATCTTGTTTAGATTTTGATTATTGAATTGAGTCTTCTTTACACTTGATACAAATTCTTGTTCTCCGTCTATAAATTTAACTTCCTTAATCATACTATTAATGAAAGCTTCTGAAAAATCAAATCTAACTGTTCCCTCTACTATGTTGCAATGCTTCAGTTTGGCCATCTTTTTGAATATGTATTTGCCCATTCTGGTTTCGCCAATGCTTTTTTTAATGTCGTCTGTGATTAAAGTATGTCTATTTGCATAACTACCAACATCTGTTCTTGACTGACTGATTGTCATACTAGCTATTAGTACTCTATCAAATGTGTTTTTTGTGACTATGCCACCGCGCTCTATATAAAATGAATCTGGTTTTGGGATATGTGGATATATATTGTGCTTTTCATCTTGATATGCGAACAGAGATCCTATTAGTGATATGTATTTTGTATCAGCTATTGTAATTGCTTCTATGATGTATGTCTGTCCATCTGGTGCTATTAATGTTGCGCTTGTGTTTGTTGTTTTAAATAACGTTGCCATTGTTGACATCACGAAGCCCAAAGATACGTCAATGTATTTTATTTCGTCATCTAAGTGCAGTTCATAAAGTCCATGGCTCATATCGTCCTTTACTTTGATTACATACTTGCGTGTTAAGTCAAATACATTTACACCGTTTAAATACACTACTATTGTAGTGGGTGTTGTCATCTTTAATAGCTTTGCTGTTTCTATTAGGATACTTTCTCTACTATATATGCTTGCCTTGTTTGACTGCTCTACTATTGGAAACGCATATCTACTAAAAGATGTATACTCTTCAGCCTCTTCTGATAGATCATAGTATCCTTTGTCGCTTTTGGCAAATTCAAATAATGCTGTATTAGGAATTATGTTGTTAGTGCTTGTAGAGCCATAGTAAAAACCATCATCTTCGTATATCGAAGTAAATGTATTGTTTTCATTTAGCAATATGTTTTGACCGTACTGACTATTGTCTATGATTGGTCTTCTGTATTTGCCAACATTACTTGACGCATCGTATGCGTTGACTTCTAGTTTGAGCCAAAATTGTTTTACTGGCTTATCAAAGAATACCGCGTCATTTGAGATATTGTTAATGTTAAGTATTTTATTCTCTGTTATTTTTGATACGTTATTTAGCGCAATCCAACTTTTGTTGTTGCTACTAAAACTTAAAGAAGCGTTGCTACCACCAGATGTATCGACTATATCCGAACTATAAGCCATCTTTAGAATTGGACTTGATGAATTGTATGGGCCAAAGATTGCATATCCACTGTCTACAGATTCGTAGTATCCTATTTCTAGGTTTGACAATCCTATTGTATATCTGTCTTTGCCATTCACTATGTCTGGGTAATTTTGCTCTATCTGAATAATTATTCCAGCCGCACTTATTTGTTCTGCTTGTATAAATATGTTTCCATACTCTGACTCAGAAGAAGCTATCTTCGATGTAACGTCACCAACATAATTAAGTTCAACTAAATTATTATCTCTTGTTATGTATAGTATTTTTGTTATTAGTGGAAGTACTGATGAGATATTTGAAAGCTTGATTTTTAGTCCATTAATTGGTGTGACTTCTGAGAATTTAATATTTAAAGATAGTTGCATTGATGTGCCGAATTTCTCAAACTCAACTGCATTGCTAGACGTAATGGACTTAATATTTGCGCGTGTCACATATTGCTTAATGACTGAATTACCAATATCTCCATTGGTGCTGTATTGCACATCTGTTATTTGCGCCTTATATTTAATCTGCTTATTAAGATATATAGTATTAGTTAATCTATCTATTGTTACACCACTTAGGATAGCTTCAACAGGGTCAAATAAGCTAAATATACTTTGGCCAGAATTGCTAAGCACAACGCTATCCATAAGCATGTTGTATGTATTAGAAATTAAGTCAGATAACTCTGACGAAGATGTGGCAATTGTATTTAATAGTAATAAGATATTATCATTTGCTACATTATGTTCTGTAATGCAGTTGTTTATGTTGGCAGACTCTCTGATAAACAATGACAATAGCTGAGGATTGTCATTTGTATACGATAGGCCATTCTTATTAAATATATGTTGGTTAATAGTCATTTGTACTTACTACTGCAATGCTTTGTATTATTGGTGTTGACTCTACTTTACTTATGTTGACAGATGTAATAATTAATTCTACGACATACTCTATGTGGTTAAATTCTTTGTATATATTAATCGTATAGTTTTCATCAACATGTACGTTGTCAATAAGGCCTTCGTCTACGGAATTATCTCTTTGATATATAACATATTTGTCATCGAGATCAAATGAAGCACTTATAAGATTGTTTTCTATTACATAACTATGTGACTCAACTTGTAATCCATCGTAATACATCGTTAAGTTTGCTGGTGTATATAATAGTTTTTCTGATGCTTTTTGTACAATTAATCTGTTTTCATTAAGTGGGATGATTGCTTTGAACTTCTGAGAGACTCCATTTGCCTGTATACAGTTGCCATGCAATATACATAGTATTCCGCAGTCTGATTCATTTGTTATAACTGAGTGTACGTTAAGCTTATTGCCAAATGCAATTGTATTTTTCTCTGATACAAATTTCCCGCTACTTACAAAGTCTGTCATCAATATGTCAATATCTATATCTGTGCCAAGCGACAAGGAGTTAATAAGAGGATGAGAGATTGTCACATATACTACTGGTGAAGCTGACGTTTTATAACGATATTGAATCTTACTGTCAAGTTCAACACTGCTAGATGAAACATAATATTCATTTCCATCTTTATCTGGAATTGTAATTGAAACTATAATTATGTCTTCTAGTTCTGATGACACCTTGATTGAGTTATGTTTATTTGCACACTGCGCTGTAAAGGTTTTAGTTGGCACTTATGCTCTCCAAAATAATTCCATTATCTGTATTTGAGTACACAACTCTTGTTTTTGAACCCTTTGTTAAATCAACAACAGATATGTTTTGACGACTTGTTAGATTAATCACACTAAGCATATGAATGGTTGACTTGATAAATGCAAGTTTGTTTAATGCGCCATTTATAATTGTATTTGATGCTTCTATAACCGTATCTGCATACTGGCTTAATTCTACGCTTTTGTCGCCAATCTCTTGTGTCACTGAATTAATATTTGTTATGCATGCTTGAATTTGGTCTTCTGACACCCATCTGTTTATTTGATCCAGCTTAGATACACCAAGAACATACAGGCCATCTCTGTTGGCTATATAATCATTAATTGTCATTATGTTTCCTATGCCTGTTGTGGCGATGTATTTATATATGTGTAAATTTGACTATCTTTAGATATTGTCAAAGATTCTATTATGGCTACTCTATCTGATATCACTATACTGCTAAGCGACAAGTCTATGTTCGCACCATCAATACTAAGTATTACTTGGTCTTCAAAAGCTGTAGGATACACAGAGCAGTTTATTTCGTATGGATTATTATTTATTAAAAGTGACTTATCAATTGTTTCAGATATTGTTAAATTTGCAACATCTTCTAATAGGCCGATATCAATCTGTAGTTGGTCGTCTCCAACAATATCATTGTGCACTAGTATATTCTTATCCATATATACAATATCAGAACTGTCTGGAAAGTACACATCTTTATAGCCATGTGTAATGTCTCCATACACAACGATGGCGCTACCATATAAATCCTGTGTTGCATATTCGTAGCATTCTTCTTTTAGATTAGCTTGTTTTAAGTATGTTACAAGATTAATACTGCTGTCATTAATACTTTTTGTAAATGTACCCAAGTGTAGTCCATCATTACTTTTTGCTTCTATGATAAGTAATCGCTCTATTTCATCAATAGTGCTATTCAACGTTTGATTGATTTTATTCAAAGGACCTGCTGCAACAGAATATACTGTTTCATTCGACACAATTGATAATGTGGGATTTGCAGCTAGTAGTGGATTTGATGAAAAAACTCTATCTGCTGTTTTGGCTATGTATTCAAGATGACCATTAAGGATAAAAACATTTAATGTGAAGCCCTTGTCCAAGAACTCAGAAGTGTCCAATCTGTAATTGTTTGTATTCATTATTAAATATTTTACGTCATCAATTGTGAATGAACATTTTTTAATACTAATAACATTATTATCTAGTGCAAAGTTTGCACACTCTGTAACTTCATATAGAAAAACTATATCTTCGTCTGACTGCGGTCTGTTGTATGCAATTTTGATGTTGTCTTTTTGCTTTCCTACAGCCTTGTATTTTCCATCTAATAATACTGCTGGTTGATTTGCACTTGAGTTGATTGGAAATATTTCTATTGGAATTTGTTCAAATTCTTCATCAATTGTTTCATCTGTCTTATATTGAAATAACCTTGCATTGCTATGACAATAAATAAAATTATCGTCATATGCACCGTGTAAAATTCCATCAACAAATATTTGGGGACTTGTAGAATTATTTCTTATGACTTTGTACCAATACGGAGTTCCATCAATCCATACATCTGTTGTCAATAGGTGCTCGGAATTAGCTATAACTGTGGCACCTTTTCCATTTGGATATATATCTGACGATATGATTTCTATATTTGGCAAATTATGAAAGTCTTTTGTAATATAAAATTTATCATGCTCAAGCAGCAGACCAAATGCTTGGTCTGTGCTTGTAGATTCTTTTATTTCAAATGGCTCAATAGATTGTCCAACTTTTACATTGTAAGTGACTATTGTCATTATTCTTCGAGCCTCACAGAGTATTGTTTTGTTATCATTTTTTATGTTTTCCGTTATTCATTAATTAGGTTTTTATTATTTCAATAAGCAATGTGCAATAACTAGGCACGCCACTAAATGTAGGTCCAGCTGTGCCTGCATTTGGGCCAGTAGACCCTTTGACCTTAAACTGGGCAGTTGTCCCAGGAGGAGTAATTGTTAGCTCTCTTTGTAATACAGATATGCCATTCATACCTGCGTTTGCCATGTCTCTATCCCAATGCTGACTGCTATCTATATCTACTCCACCTGTTACATTAGTCAGTACAAAAACAGCATATGGGTCATTGTGACCATTAACTGAAAAAGGTATTTTTGCTGTCACCCTGAATTTTGTAGCAACACCAGCAGAACAAGCAATGGTCGCCATTATGATGTCTACTGGAGTTATATTCAAAGCAACCCCAGTAGCCTCAGCATATTCAGCTTTTAATGTTGCACCCGCCGAAACTGATACTGCCGATAATTGACTAAAATTAACTACCTGATTACCTGTAGTACCGTTAGCTGCACTGAATACTTCTGCGGAATCTCCGTTTTTTGCTGCTTTGCTTGTGACTGTATTAGCAACTGATGATACTGCATCTAATTGTTCTTTTCTTACAGCATGTCCATTTGCTGTTGCAGTCGCCACACTGAATAATTGCGTTGTGCTTCCAGCTAAATTAGCCTTTGTGTTGTCTGCAGCTATCCTGTTTTGAATTTCTTGGGCTAATCCACCAC
>Ga0154020_10001469_pt1 | contig 29058 bp, 25 predicted proteins | sample Klosneuvirus_201_FD_109709 | JGI IMG/M metagenome (GOLD analysis project Ga0154020, IMG submission 109709) | Active sludge microbial communities from wastewater, Klosterneuburg, Austria - Klosneuvirus_20160825_MG | ecosystem: Engineered > WWTP > Aerobic digester > Activated sludge | place...
AGGAGCGTAGGAGGGCTTTTTTATTTCACCAACTCGTTTAGTATCCTCCGTAGAGCTTCTTCGGGCTACGGTGGACAAAGCCAATTTCACTCCGAAGCTCCGTAAGGAGCGTAGGAGGGCTTTCTCTACTTCTTCTCAGCAATCATTCTTTAGATTGAAGGTAAACACACTCACAATTCTCACAAAGATTATTTATTTTTATACTACTCATTGGCTTATTGAACTACAGATTTTTGTCCATGATATGGAGTGTGTATATACTTAAGTGCGCCGACGGCACCTGCTATACAGGCTGCACGAATAGCATCCCTCAAAGACTAAAGCGCCATGCCAATGGCGAAGTACGTTATACCTCAAAACGTTTGCCGGTTGAACTCATCACTTATATCGTATTCAATGATAAATACAAGGCTTATCATTTTGAAAAGTATTTAAAATCAGGCTCCGGAAAAGCCTTTGCAAATAAAAGATTTCTTTAAAGTCCATCCATTACTTAGGCTTTTGCATGTTGACGCTTGGTTAGGAGAGATCTTCGCCCTCCGAGCTCTGCAAGAGCGTAGGAGGGCTTTTTTATTACTCAAATTTCCTGAACCATTTAACCCCCATCGGACATTTTCATAAAACTTAATCTCCTGCAAATGACGAGTGCAATTCCATCCCTCCTTCTCGTCCTACAAAAATCTTATAGCCATTTGCCTCTACATTTATACATTTGCTGAACGAATGCCTGAACCTGCTACCAGGCTGTAAAAAAATATGAGTTGGTGTTGCAACCCTCTATTAATAAAAAACTATCTTTATAACGTATTAACCATGAAAATCATAGAAAAAATTGGCTTTTTTAGATTAACGCTCATTCCCCTTGGACTCGTCATTCTATTCTCGGCTTATAGAAATGGAATCTGGGGTATGGCACTGATCGGTGCCTTAATTCTGATTTTTGGTTCTCTGAATAAATGCCTTCTGCTTGGCAAATGTGATGTTGATGATGAACCATCAACCAAATCAAAAAAGCAATAGAATGCATATTGCTGTAGAGGCAGGTTTTAAAACCAAATCACGAACGAGGTGCTCGATACAAAACGCTTAAGTGTGATGAAAAAATTATTTTCGGGAAATTGATTCTTTCTACAATGCCAAAAGAAGTAAACGTAATAACTGAAATATTGATCAAGGCGCCAATTGATACGGTTGCCGGATTTGTGGCAAACCCGGACAATGCCCCAAAATGGTATGTAAACATTAAATCAGTGGAATGGAAAACAGAAAAACCCTTAACAACAGGTTCTAAGATCGCTTTCACAGCTCACTTTTTAGGTCGTAAGCTTTCGTACATCTATGAGATAGTGGAATTTAATGCAAATCAAAATTTGGTTATGAAAACTGCTCAAGGGCCTTTCCCAATGCAAACAACCTATTCCTGGACAAAGCTTGACAGCAATACGACCAAAATGACACTAAGAAATAATGGATACCCTTCGGGTTTTTCGAAACTACTTGCACCACTGATGCGCTCTGCAATGAAAAGAGCCAATCAAAAGGATTTAATAAAATTGAAATCCATTTTAGAAGGCCAATAATCTTATCTAAACAACTTAATGGTCTACAATTAACCTGATGTTGAAGCCAAATGGTTCTTTAAGTATTAAACATCTAACCGAAAAGAATTAAATTCGCTTATGGCTTTTAATGAGCATTTAGCAGATAGAATCCGGGAATCTTTAGTCGATATTAAAAAGGTTGAGGAGAAAAACATGTTTGGTGGAGTCTGTTTTATGGTAGATGGCAAAATGTGCATTGGAGTTGTGAAGGACGAAATGATGTGTAGGATCGATCCGAAGATGGATGAGCTCGTGCTGGAAAAAGCAGGATGCAGAAGAATGGATTTTACAGGAAAGCCAATGAAGGGTTATGTTTTTATCAGCGATGAAGGTATGAAAACCAAAAAAGCGTTTACCTATTGGGTGGATTTATGCCTTGAATTCAATTCTATGGCTAAGGCCAGTAAAAAAAAGCCTAAAAAGCTGAAGTGACTCCATACAAACTGCATTAATAGACTCTTATAAGGCCCAGGGCCAGAAGGGCTGTCCGAAGTTTGAGTTCGAAACGTTGTAAATAGTTTATTTTTCTTCCTATTGTTGAATCCAGTGTGGCCTTTGGTTTTTGAATATTGACATTTGTCACTCTAATTTCTGATTTGGCTAATTATTTTTGCCGTATTATGAGGCCATACACTGTTTTCCTGATCTGCTTTTTGATGTCCAACTTGTCCGTCGTAAGTACAAAAGCCGGTGAGCCCGACGAAAAAGATTACCTGCATAAAAGGGTGTTCACAATCAGTATGTCGGAAGTGAAATTCGGACAGGTGTCCAAAAAACCCATCGCGGATGAATTTCGTTTCAAAAACGGAAGACTTTACAGCACTTTTATTTACAAAAAATACGGCCACCGGTACCTTGACTACAGAGTGAAAAAAGACACTGTGTATTTCGACGAAACCAACACAAGAGTGAGAACGCTTGAGGTTGAGGCGGTGGTAACGGATGAAACCAACAGAACTGTATTACTAAATTTTGTAACAACCGAATGGGATATAGACGGCACAATAAAAATTACCAAGCACGATAAATTGAAACGCAAATTGGATTTTGTTGGAAGGGAAAAAGGGGGCAAACCCAAAAAAATAAAAAAAAGAAAAACAAGGCCAGCTCTCATAGAAATTAAACGTCAGGCCACTTTCCTTTTTAAAACAAAGAGATTAGAAAAAAGCCAACACTTACAGCGTATTTGTTAGGGAAGTTTAGAGCAAGGAGCTGGATCAATTCCCTTTAAAACTCATCCACCTTATTATGCTGTGTATTCCTTCGATCACTTTCGGACAATACCTGGCATTAAAGTCTTCTGGAAGGGACGTGTGTGCTAGGATAGTATAAGAAGCAGCCAATGCTCTGGGACCATCAAAATCAAGGCGTGCCAGACTTGCTGTGTATTCCTTGACTTTTCTGCTAAAACGATGCCAGGCAAAAGGGCGATCCGGTTTCATTCAGGAATTGCCGACAACACTCAGCTGAAGTTTCTATTCCGGCGGTTTTAAGTCCAGATGCAAACTGCGTAAAATCAAGAAAACATTGTTGCACTATTCTGAATGAAAAGGATTTTAGGCCGACCCTTTATTTCCAAACCAGAATTCCTGTAAGTAGCGTTTATTCCATGGAAAATGAGTTACTTTTACCGAACTTAAAATAGTGTAGTTTACCTGGATCATTCGGGATATAGCACCCTCTCTCTATGAAAAAAATCACCTTGCTTATTTTAACGGTATTCTCCGGTTCGGTTATGTCTCAAATAGACAGTTTGCTGGGGGTGTACCACAAAACCAAACTAGATTCAACAAGAGTGAATCTTATCAACAGAATCGTGTATTCGTACGAACAAGCCAATCTTGACTCAGCTACAAGATGGGCAGGTAGAGGTTTTGTCCTTTCCAAACAATCACTAAATAATAAAGGCATAGGGTATTATTTCAACCACAAAGGGCGAATGAACTTATACACTCAAAAATACGATTCGGCCATTTTCTATTTTAAACAAGCTTACCCCTTTTTTGAAAAAGCAGGTTTCACTAAGGGCATGATCAGCTGCAACAACAACATTGGGGCTGTTTATGGAGAAATTGGAAAAAACAAAGAGTCCCTGGAATACCATTTTAAAAATGTAAAGCTCGGGGAGTCGGTCGGGGATAAGGAATCCATTGCCAACAGCTATGTGAACATCGGAAACGTGTACAACCAGATGCAGAATTATTACCTCTCGGTTCAGCACATTTTGAAAGCCATTCCATTGTACGAAGAACTGAAACTGGAAAAACCCCTGGGCACCTGCTACTATAATCTGGCCGTTTCCAATTACCATTTAAAAAATTATGAAAAAGCCTCGGAATACAGTTTAAGGTCCAACGAATATTTTCAGCGTTCGAATACCCTGAGTCAATTGCCCAACAATTACAGTTTGCTCTCCAACATCGCCTTCGATCAAAAAAATTACGATGGGGCTCTGGTCTCGGCAAAAACGGGGGCCGAGCTGGCCACTACACTTTCCAATACCTATGCCCTGTTCTTTTTATATGAAAACATGGCCCAGGCCTACCGAAGTAAAAACCAACTCGACAGCGCCCTGCGATACGTAAACAAAACGGTTGGCATCGCGCTTCAATTCAATTACGATCCCTTTAAATTAAAATCCTACCGCAGCAAAGGATTGATATTGCACGACCGTAAAGACTACAAAAATGCCATCCTGTTTCTTGATACGGCTTTGCGCCTGGCCAAAACCACAAACGACCTTGGCATTCAAAGCGACTGCAAACTTTACCTCGCCTTGTGTTACAAAGCACTTTCGAGACCCGAACAGGCTTTTGATTACCTGCTTTCATCCAGCGGCCTGAAGGACACCCTTTTTCAAAACTCAAACGCACGCTCCATACTTGAATTACAAACCCTGTTTGAAACCGAGAAAAAAGAATTGCAGATCAAAAATCAGTCCTTGCTCCTCGATTCCGCCAAACATAAAAATGAAGCCAAAAACCGTCTGCTTTACTTTTCGGCTTTTGCTTCCTTGTGCATAGCTGTTTTTGCTTTCATTGCGTTTAAAAACTACAAGGAAACCAAAAAGGCCAACGTATTGATCAAGGAACAAAAACAAGAGGTGGAGCTAAAAAACACCGAGATCACGCGGCAAAAACAGATCGTTGATCAAAAACAGAAAGAGATTCTGGACAGCATACAGTACGCCAAACACATACAGTTGGCCATATTGCCTCCACTCGAACTTGTGAACAAACATTTCCCGAACAATTTCATCATTTACCAACCCAAAGACATTGTGGCGGGCGATTTTTACTGGGCGGAGCACCTGATCGATAACAAACAGAACCTGTTTTTTATTGCCGCTGCCGACAGCACTGGCCATGGGGTGCCTGGTGCCATTGTTTCAGTAGTGTGCAGCAATGCCCTGAACAGAAGTGTAAAGGAATACCATTTGACCCAGGCTGCGCAGATCTTAGACAAAACCAGAGAATTGGTTCTGGAAACCTTTTCTAAAAGTGGAGAGGATGTGAAGGACGGCATGGACATTTCGCTCATGGTGATTGACCTGAAAAACAAAAACATTTCCTGGAGTGGGGCAAACAATCCCCTGTGGTTCATTCAAAATGGAAGTTTTCAGGAAATAAAAGCCGACAAACAACCCATTGGGAAATCGGAAAAGTTCAAACCTTTCACCAATCATGAGATTTCTTATGTTGAAGGCAGCCTCTTTTATTTGTTTACCGATGGTTTCCCCGATCAGTTTGGAGGGCCAGAAGGAAAAAAATTCAAATACAACCGTTTTGCCGACCTACTCATTTCCAACCAGCACCTCGATCTAAATACTCAGGCAAAAAACATCAGCAGCACCTTCAGCAATTGGAAAAACAAACAGGATCAAACCGATGATGTGTGTGTAATCGGGATCAAGATCTAATAGGCATCTTAAGAAGTGGTAAGTATTTTTGAATCCGGCAAGATTCCTCTCTACGCCTATGGCTCCGCCCATAAGGACAAAGGAATTCTGTCATCCCGACCAACGGGAGGGATCTTGGAGAAGCTATACTTTTTAAATCCGGCAAGATGCTTCCTACCGTCAGCATGACAAAAGCACCCTGTCATCCCGACGAAAGGAGGTATCTTGCTGAAGCCAGAATATTCTAAATCCAGCAAAATGTTTCTCATATGTCTCATACTCCATTCAGCTTTTTCCAAGCAGCCTGGCCGGGTGCAGGTCAAACGGCAATTTTTGCAGGTTTCACATTAATGTTTATCTTGAGCAAGCAAAATTAATTCCAAACACAATGTGTTACAGGCCCGCATAAGCCGGCCCAAGCTCAGGGAGTAGCCGAAAGCCGAAAGTGGAGGCAATATTTTAATACACGCTATGGAAACAGAAATGACCCAAAACACCAACACAAAACAAAACTACCGCCTTGAATTTTTTGGAAAAGGTTCAGAGTATTTTGCCATCATGATCGTGAACTGGTTACTGACCCTTATCACCTTTGGGCTGTATTACCCCTGGGCCAGAGCCAAACGCCTGCGTTACATGTACGGACAAACCGCTCTGAACAATGAACGTTTTCATTTCTCAGGCACAGGAAAAGAATTGTTTAGTGGTTTTATTAAGATCATTTTGTTTTATATCCTCATGATGGGAGGCTACATGATGCTGCTCACCCTGGTTAAATCGCCCTTGTTGGCCATTCTTTATTTGTACCTCGCTCTTTTTGCCATCATTCCCTTTGCCGTTCACGGCTCCTTCCGCTACCGAATGAGCAGGACCTCTTACCGCGGCATACGTTTTGGTTACCGGGGCGTTCGCAAGGAACTTATTATCAACTTCTTTAAATGGGTGTTTTTTACCATCATTACCTTAGGCCTTTATGGGGCCTGGCTGCAAATGAACCTTCGCAGGTACACACACAAACACATTCGTTACGGGGATGTGGAATTCTCCAATGAGGGCAGCGGCGCTGATTATTTTATCCTCAACCTGAAAGGGTATATTTTTACTTTGCTAACGCTTGGCATCTACATGTTTTGGTGGCAAAAAGACATTTTTAATTTTTACATCAACCACATGAAAATGACAAAAGGCGAACAAAGTATTGAATGCAGCTCCAAAGCAACGGGGGGCGGCTTTTTTAAGCTCCTGGTCGGGAATTTTCTCATCACCGTGCTTACCCTTGGTTTTGGAAAAGCCTGGGCCGATGTGCGCAGCCAAAAATTCATTTGCGACAGTGTACACATGGAAGGCAGCATCAACATAGACGAAATCCATCAAACCGAAGAAGAATACACCAACGCGTTTGGAGAAGACGCCATGGATTTCTTTGACATAGACCTGGCCTAAAATGAAAAACAACATAGAGGCAAAATATTTCGACGGGCAATCGTCGGCCTCCCGGCAAATTACTTTAGAATTTGAGGAACCCATGCACGAACTCCGTCTGCAAAATGCAGATGGGGTTTCTGCTGTATGGCCCCTGCAGGATCTGAAATTTGAAGACTATGGCGGGGTGCTGGAAATAAGGAACAAAACCCACTCCGGGGCTGTGCTGAAAATTGAGGACAGGGATTTTTCAAAAACCTTTTACCAGGCCATGAAACAAAATAAAGCTGTTGACCTTCACACCCGTTTGTTGGGCCTTGGGTTTTCAAAAATCATAGGCATTGCCTTTGCTTTGGTTGGCTTGGTTGTGCTGGCCTATTTTTATTTGTTGCCACCGCTTGCCGAAAGAGCGGCCGCCCTCCTGCCCGAACGCTTTGATCAGGAAATTGGGGATCTGGTGATGGAAACCTTCCTTGATGAAAGCCAATTGAATGTCGAAAAAACCCAATACCTACAAGCCTTCGCAGCAAAACTCAATTTAGGGAACACAAAACCCCTGCGTTTTGCTGTTGTCAATTCCGCGCAAGTGAATGCCTTTGCGTTGCCTAATGGGCAAATTGTAATTTACTCCGCCATTTTAGAGGGCATGAATAGTCCAGATGAACTTATTGCTTTGCTTGGACACGAAGCCACGCACGTGAACAATCGGCATTCCACCAAACTGCTCTGCAGGAATTTAGCCGGTTACATGGTTGTTTCGCTGCTGCTTAGCGATGTAAACGGCATCATGGCCGTGCTGGCTGACAATGCGCAACAAGTGCATTCCCTGTCTTATTCCCGTAAATTTGAAGAAGAAGCGGACGAAGAGGGTTTAAAGATCCTGATGGACAACAAAGCGAATCCTCATGGCATGGTGCAGCTGTTTGAGCAATTGGAAAAAGAAAATGACTATTCCATTCCTGCTCTTCTCAGCACCCACCCCTTAACAACGGAACGTAAGGAGAACATGCAGAAGATCATTTCCGGGTCTTCGTATGAAATTCAACCAAACCCGTATTTAAGCTCTGTTTTTGAGCATTTAAAAAATTAAAATGAATGCTGTTAAAGTCCTTGACAGGGGACTCATGCAGAACAGCCGCTCATAAATACCATAACAACAAAGTCATGGCAAAACCCGCGCAGATCAAAACCAAAGTGAACGAGGCCAGTGTTGAGGATTTTCTCAAGGGCCTGAAAAGCGAACAGCAGCGCAAAGACAGCGAAGTCGTTTTAAGGCTAATGAAAAATGCCAGCGGTCTGGAGCCTAAACTCTGGGGCACGGCCATTGTTGGTTTTGGGATCAAACGCTACAAAAGTCCTGCCAGCGGGCGGGAGGTGGATTGGTTCCTCATTGGGTTTTCTCCGCGCAAGGCAAACATTTCTTTGCATCTGGTGCTGGATTTGAAACAACAAAGTTCTTTACTCAAAACCCTTGGTAAATTCAAAGCCGGTGTGGGCTGCGTTTACATCAACAAACTGGAGGACGTTGATCTGAAAGTTTTGGAAAAACTCATACAAGCCGCTTTAAAAGGCAAGTGATGCGATCTGTTGTTTTTGCTTAGATTTTTTCAGTCGGTAGTTGCATTAGGCCGTCCAGTATTAGAAATCAGTCGGCAATTTCCCCTGCGCGACTCTGTGCAAAACTCTGTGAACTCTGTGGTTAAATAAGTCAGCAGTTGAGGACTTTCTAAACCTTATGCCACATTCGCGAAATGGTGGCTCTATCTGTGAAATTGGTGTAATTAGTGGCAACAACTCAGCACTGTCATCCATGTTTGCCAAAACACTTACCTTTGAAACATATGCAGTACCTGTTTCGGTATTTTAATTCCATTTCTCCCCTTTCAGAACAGGCTGAAGCGGCCATTGCAGAAATTTCGAATCCTCAGCTTCTAAAAAAGAACAGGGAGCTGCAAGCCATTGGCCACACCTGCAAAACCATCTACTTTTTAAAAAAGGGTTTGGCCCGCATTTATTATTTTAAAGAAGCCAACGACATTACCGAAAGTTTTTCTTTTGAGAACAGTCTGGTGGTTCGCTACGAAAGTTTGTTTGCCTCAAAACCATCTAAAAAAGGCATACAGGTGCTGGAAGATTCCGAACTCATTGCTATCCAATCCGGCGCGCTTTTTAAACTCTATGATAAACACCCGGATGTGGAGCGTTTGTTCCGTAAACTTTTTGAAGCGGCTCTGGTGGAACAGATCAACCGCATTGAGAGTCTGCAATTTCACAGCGCTGAAGAGCGTTATGCCGCTCTTCTCAAAGAGGCCCCGGACGTGATCAAACGGGTGCCTCTTAAATTCATCGCCTCTTACCTGGGCATTACGCCGGTAAGCCTGAGCCGCATCAGAGCTCAGAAGTGATTTCTTATCATATGTAAAGTACTTTCCTTAAGAGCAGGGCTAATTTTGTAAAAGAAATTCACCCGCGATGAAACCTGTAAGACTGGGATTAAAAGAAAACCTGGGGCAGTTTGTGCTCCTGATCATTGTGAACGCCTTTGTGGGCGGCATGGTGGGCCTCGAGCGTTCCATTTTGCCTCAAATTGCAGAACTTGAATTTCACATGGCTGCTAAAACGGCCATACTTTCTTTTATTGTTGTGTTTGGCCTTGTAAAAGCCCTGAGTAATTATTACACCGGTTACCTGGCCAACAAAGTGGGCCGAAAAAATCTCCTCAGCATTGGCTGGTTGTTTGCTTTGCCGGTGCCTTTTATTTTAATGAGTGCCAACAGTTGGAACTGGATCCTTTTCGCCAATGTGTTGCTGGGCATTAACCAGGGCTTAACCTGGTCGAGCACCGTGACCATGAAAATTGACCTGGTGGGAGAAAAAAACCGTGGCCTGGCCATGGGTTTAAATGAATTTGCCGGGTACCTCTCGGTTGCGGTGTTTGCGTTTTTAAGTGCTTGGGTGGCCTCGAGGTATGGCTTAAGGCCCTACCCCTTTTACATTGGTATTGTTTTGTCCTTTGCCGGGCTTTTCATCACCTGGTTTTTTGTGAAGGATACCCAGGCCCATGTTGCGCAGGAATCCTCAAGCAGCACCCTGCCCAAATTAAAAAACGTGTTTTGGGACAGTACCCTGTTTAATAAAAACCTGAGCTCGGTGACTCAGGGGGGATTGGTGAACAACCTCAACGACGGCATGGCCTGGGGTTTGTTCCCCATCCTATTGGCGCAAAAAGGGTTTGAACTTTCTCAGATCGCCATAGTAACCGCGGTGTATCCTGCCGTGTGGGGCATAGGGCAATTGTTTACCGGAAAACTCTCGGATCACTTTTGCAAAAAAAGCATGTTGTTCTGGGGCCTGTTTTTGCAGGGCCTGGCTTTGTTGTTTTTTGTGTTTGCCTCCACCTTTACGCATTACCTTCTCTTATCCGTTTTGCTTGGCTGGGGAACGGCCATGGTGTACCCCACCTTTTTGGCCACGGTGGCCGAAAACACACATCCACAAGACAGGGCAAAAAGCCTGGGTGTGTTTCGTTTGTGGCGCGACCTGGGTTATGCCATTGGGGCTTTGCTCACCGGACTCATTGCCGATGCCTTTGGAATTGAAACTTCAGTTCTGGTGATTGCATTGCTTACCCTGGCCTCGGCGGGAGTGATAGAAAAAAGAATGAGCTGTAAAACCTCTTCGCCTAAACTGACGGATTGGTTTTTCAAAAAAACAAAAATCAAAGCCATACATGAAAACAACTATCACACCTGCCGGGCTGAAACAGCTGCTTAACAAGGGAATAAAGCCCATGCTTCTGGATGTGAGAAGCCAGGAAGAGTATTCGGAAAACCACCTTCCATTGGCCATACATGTTCCTTTAGAAACCATTGAAACAGGGCACTTTGTTCCCGAACCGGGTAAAATTATGGTGACCATTTGCGGCAAAGGCGGAGGGCGCTCGGAAAGGGCTGCCAATTATTTAAGAAAAAATTTCAGCAACGAAGTGTACTTTTTAGAAGGGGGGACCCAGGCATGGTTTTCATAATTTAGTGTTAGGAAGAACTATTTTAGTAGATCATAAAGTGTGAGTTTTAAATTGTTTATCTATTAATGCCATACCGTTGTGTCTGCGCCCGGGATGTAAGCGATAGCCTTGCGAAGATTTGGCTTACATGCGCTTGACGGGCGAAGGCCGAGAGTAAATCTCGCGGACCACGCAGCGTTTAGCGCATGTTGGCAAAATCGAGCAAGCTATAAGCGAACAGCCCGACAAGGCGCCCAGATAAGAAAATAGTATTGCAAGAAACTATTCTAAATAATTTTTACTTTTATATACTTCAAAAAAAACAAGCCATGAAAACATTACTCATCTGTTCCATCGCTCTTTTTGCAATCTCTTGCTCCAGCAACAAACAGGACGAACCCCGAAAAATAAAAGAAATCGTTTGCGGGGATTCCGTTGAACAGGAACTCTTTGACCAAAACGGGAATATTTTTTTCGTAAAAAAACCCGGTACCTGTGACACTATTTACGAAAGTGTGGAGAAGTAAACATTCACGGATTTTGCTCAGGCCTGCTAAACGCGCATAAACAAAACCGTAAAAGTGCAAACCTTGCCTTTCGAGAACCACTGAACTCGGTCACTCTACTTCCAGCCGGTTCAATTCCTCTATTCCCTTCAGCTCATTTAGCATCAGTTCCATTTCCTGTTCAAAAAAGAACTTCTCCTCGGCAAACGCGGGTTTAAGATCGTCCATCCAGATGGCTTTGGTGTTGTAGGCCGCAAAAAAAGGTCGGGCCACCCAATCCGGATTCCGTCCTTGCAACATTCTTAGCACAAACACCTTTTCGCCACGAACCTCAGAAAGACCCAACACTTGCACCTTTCCGGGCGTGCACGACATACTTGGTCCTCTCACCGTCCTGCATACCCCACTTACTTTTTGATACGCATCTCTAAAAATTTGCCAGGTTTTTTCAAGCGGTAAAGCAAAATAATCCTGAGCACCAGTATCTCTTGGAATAAACATGTAGTAGGGAATACAATTCAAATTCACCTGTTTGCGCCACATCTCAGCCCAAAGCGATGCATTGTCGTTGATGTGTTTTAAAATGGGGGACTGGGTTCTGATCTGAACGCCACAACTTCTGAGCCGGGCTATCGCTTCCTTTACAGCTGTTGTATCCAGTTCCACCGGGTGGGAAAAATGCGCCATGAGGGAAAGGTTGATGCCTTTTTTAACTACCCTGGTTAGCAAGTCCATCATCTCGTCGGCATCTTCATCACTTGTAAATTTATAGGGCCAGTAAGAAAGCGCTTTTGTACCGATGCGAATGGTTTGCAAATTTGGTAAACCGGCCTCCAACAAAGGTTCAATGTATCCCCTCAGCACTTTTGCTTTCATGATCATGGGATCGCCACCGGTAAACAACACATCGGTAACATCCGGATTCCCCCTGATGTAATCTATCAAGTGATCGGTTTCTTTACTGGCAAACTTAAACTCATCCATACCAACAAATTGAGGCCATCTGAAACAGAATGTACAATAGGCATGACAGGTTTGACCCTGGCTGGGAAAAAACAACACCGTTTCGCGGTACTTGTGCTGCATGCCTAGTAATTTCTCACCTTCAAATTGCGGCACATTGTGTGCCAGCTGTCCGGCGGGGTGAGGATTTAATTCCGCGCGAATTCTGTTCGCTACCGTTTTTATTGCCTCTTTATTGCTTGTCGCCGCAAGGGCATTCCACATCAGTGAATAATGATTTTTGCTCAGCATTTCTTTTTGAGGAAAAGTAAGCTTAAACATGGGGTCGTTTTCCAGATTAGCCCAATTGATCAATTCATTTACCACATAATTGTTGGTTTTAAAAGGAAGGACCTGTCCAACCACTTCAATGGCCTCTGCCTGTTCTGCGGAGAGTAAGCCAATTTGCGGGATGGTTTTGTAGTTGTTCAATGCATACGTTTGTAACTTCATGGCGCTTAGGTTTACTTTTAGGAATGCAATTACGCCTGCTTCAAATGGTATTCCATTGATAATTGTCAATTCAACATGCTTTAACATATCTTTGATATGGCCCATTTGCCCGTCGAACTTTTACCCGGTTCTATCGCGTAATTGGCAGTGGTGAAGAAAATATTGACAATTGTCAATTTTACAAACACTGATAATTTGTAATATTCGTCATGGATACAACTCTTGAGAAATACCATTTAAAATCCAGTTCCTTTTTTGAATTTCTTGAGCCAGGTTTGGCATTACAGGTTAAAAACAAGGTGCAAAGAAAAGAATACACAAAAGGGGAATACCTCTTTCAGGAAAAGAGCTATTCTAAAGGGGTATATATTATCCGCAAGGGAAAAGTAAAAATATTTCAAAGCACCGGTGATGGCAAACAGAGTATAGTTTACATCTATAAAAAAGGGGACTATTTTGGGTACAGACCTTTATTGGCGGATGAACCCCATCCTGTTTCAGCAGTGGCCATGGACCATGTTGTGGTTTCCTTTGTGAACAGGGATCTGTTTGCCAGCCTACTCCATAAGTCCTCCCAATTGGCAAAAAAACTGCTGGTGGTGCTCACACGGGAATTTACAGTATGGGTGAATAAGATGACGGTATTTTCACACTACGGGGTTAAGGCCCGTGTGGCATTGAGTTTACTGATCTTAAACCGGGTTTACCAGAGGGAGGATGAGCATGAAAAGACCATAAACATTTTGATCAACCGGGATGATTTTGCAAGTTTTGTTGGTACAGCCAAGGAAACTTTGGTAAGGATGCTCAGGTTTTTTAAAAATGAGAACATCATCTCCAGCAAAGGCACGAAAATAAATGTGCTACAACCTAAGGCCTTGCTCGGATTTATTCAAGACCTATAAGGTGTTTGCACCCATGAAACGCTAACGAAAAAATCCTGACCCAGCCCCCTATAAGCTTTTCTAATACTCGATTGGAATTTGTTCCTTTCATGCATCCGGCAAAACAATCAATCGTTCCGACTATGAAGGTGGGGTTCCTTGTTTTTCAAACGCTCCTGGTTCCCAATTTATTTTTTGATGCACTCGCATTTTTCTATTGTTTGAGCCGTTTGCTGAAACAGACGATTTTCGATAAATTGTAAGTTTTTAAACCTGCTATGATTCTACGTCGTTTTTTGCTTCTGAACTTTTTATTTTGTGTTACAGTCCTCAGCGCTCAGCTCACTTCTGTTTCTTCCTCCGAACTGCTTTTGCAGATCAAAAAACTCAACACCCTGGGCAAGGTGCTTTACATTGCTGCTCATCCGGATGATGAGAACACACGCCTGCTGGCCTACCTGGCCAATGAAAAAAAATTCAGAACGGCTTACCTTTCCATTACCCGTGGCGATGGGGGACAAAACCTCATTGGCAAGGAGCAGGGGCCTTTGCTTGGTGTTTTAAGAACACAAGAATTATTAGCCGCAAGAAAAATTGACAAAGCCGAACAGTTTTTTACCCGGGCTGTGGATTTTGGGTATTCCAAGCTTGCAGAAGAAACATTTGCTTTCTGGGATAGACGAAGCGTACTTTCTGACGTGGTGTACATCATCCGCACTTTTCAACCCGATGTGATCATTTGTCGTTTTCCAACCACCGGAGAGGGCGGGCATGGCCATCACACCGCCTCCGCCATGCTTGCTGCCGAAGCGTTTGAAGCGGCTGCCGATCCCAAACAATTTCCCGAGCAGTTCAGTGAAGTTCCGATCTGGAAAACCAAACGTTTGTTTTGGAACACGTTTAATTTTGGCAGTGCCAACACCACTTCGCCAAATCAATTGCAAATGGATGTGGGCGTATACAATGCCCTGCTTGGGAAAAATTATGGGGAGATCGCTTCCGAAAGCCGCTCCTGCCATAAAAGTCAGGGTTTTGGTGTGGCCAGGCAACGCGGTAAAAATGTGGAGTTTTTTAAACAACTCAAAGGCGATAGCGTTTCAAAAGATGTGTTTGAAGGCCTCAACACCAGCTGGGATCAATTGCCCGGAGGCGAAGCCATACAAAACAATTTGAACAACTGCATCAGCGGCTTTAATGTGGAAGCGCCTGAGGCTTCTCTTCCCCTTCTCGTTTCTGTTTACAAACAAATTTCGGCTTTGGATGAAACAGCGCCCCAAGCCCTTTACTGGAAAAAACAAAAATTAAAAGAACTGGAATCCGTACTCCTCTCCTGCGCCGGCCTTTGGCTGGAAGTGTCCTGCGGGGATTACAGAGGCATACCGGGAGAACAGGTGAATCTGGTGACGCAAGTCATCAAACGAAGTGCCGCACCCATTGTCTTAAACAGTCTGCGTTTTTTGAACCAAAGCGATACCCTCTGCAATTTGCCTCTCGAACAAAATCAACTCTATACCTTCAAACGCGAAGAAACCCTCTCCCCGCAATTGCCTTATAGCTCTCCTTACTGGCTCAACCGTGGCGCAGAACAACATTTCAAAGGTTTGCCGGAAACTCCGTCCCTGACTCAGGTGGAGTTTCAACTTGATCTTGGAGGCCTTGCCCTAACAGTAAACCGTGATCTGATCTACAAAAGCACCGACCCTGTGAAAGGAGAAGTGTACCGGCCTTTTGAAATCTTGCCTCCTGTTACGGTAAACTGCAAGGAAAAAGCCCTGGTGTTTATGAATGGAAATGCAAAACCACTTTTGTTTACACTCAAAGCCAACATGCCTTACGTGAAAGGCCAATTTTCCATCAACACAAGCGATGGCTGGACCGTCAAAGTAAGCAACCCGGAATTTTTACTTGAAAAAACCGGAGACGAGCTGGTTGTGGAAGCCCGCGTGGAATGCGATAAAAGTGCGAAAGAAGGCAAACTTTACGCGAGGGTGAACATCAATGGGCAAGATTACAAACTGGAACTGCAGCGCATTGAATACGACCATGTGCCCTATCAGTTTATTTTGAGTCCGGCTACGGTTAAACTGATTAAGATTGAACTGAAAACCAAAGCCATGAACATCGCTTACATTGAAGGGGCGGGCGATGAGATCCCTTCCGCCCTCAAACAATTGGGCTATGAGGTCACCATCTTGAATGATGAACAATTGAGTAAATCCGATCTGAGTGTTTATCAGGCCATCGTGACGGGGGTGAGGGCTTACAATTCCAACAAACGTTTGCAACTGTATTACCCCAAATTAATGAACTACGTGAAAGCCGGTGGCAACCTCATAGTGCAATACAATACCAACAACAACCTGGGGCAGTTAAAAACAAACATTGGTCCCTACCCGTTTACTATTTCCCGCGAACGGATAACAGATGAAAACGCGAAGGTGAAATGGATAGATGCCAAACACCCCGTGTTCTCTTATCCAAACACCATCACCGAAGCCGATTTTGAAAACTGGGTGCAGGAAAGGGGCATTTATTTTGCAACGGCTATTGACTCCAACTACGTTGCACCCTTAAGCATGAGTGACCCGGGAGAAAAAGAAAAAACCGGCAGTTTAATTATTGCGCCTTATGGCCAGGGCAATTTTGTGTATACAGGGCTTGCTTTTTTCAGGCAACTCCCCGCCGGGGTGCCGGGGGCCTACCGGCTGTTTGTGAATTTATTGAATTTACCAAAACACTAATATCATGGAGTCTCAGGACAAACAAAATACAAACGTGAGCAAAACCTGGGGTAAAATTTACGCCCTGGTCATCGGTGTTTTGGTCTTGGTCATCTTTTTACTTTACTTTTTTACACAGCATTACCAATGAGCGGGATCGACTGGCTGGTTTTGTGTGTTACGCTTCTGTCCATCATCGGTTACGGCATCTGGAAAAGCAGAGGCACCAAAAGCATGCAGGGCTATTTGCTGGCCGACCGAAAACTGCCCTGGTACCATGTGGGCTTTTCGGTAATGGCCACACAGGCCAGTGCCATCACCTTTCTTTCGGCGCCGGGGCAAGGGTATACCGATGGGCTTCGTTTTGTGCAATTTTATTTTGGTTTGCCTTTGGCCATGGTGGTGTTGTGCATCACCTTCATTCCCATTTTTCATAAACTCAATGTTTACACAGCCTACGAGTACCTTGAAAAACGTTTCGACGGAAAAACGCGTTTGCTCACTGCCTTTTTATTTTTGCTGCAACGTGGTCTGTCGACCGGCATCACCATTTACGCACCGGCCATTATCCTCTCCACCATTTTAGGTGTAGACATTTTGTACACCATCATTGCCAACGGGGTGCTGGTGATCTCGTACACGGTTTACGGAGGAACCAAAGCTGTATCGCACACCCACCTGTTACAAATGAGCATTATTTTCGCTAGCCTTTTTCTGGCCGCCTGGCTTGTTGTGCATTTGTTGCCGGAGAACGTGAGTTTTAGCGATGCGCTGCACATTGCTGGAAAACTAAACAAACTCAATGCCCTGGACACGGGGTTTGACCTCAACAACCGCTACAATTTGTGGTCGGGATTGATCGGGGGATTTTTTCTTCAGCTCTCTTATTTTGGCACCGACCAATCGCAGGTGGGCCGCTACCTTACCGGAAGTTCGATCAACCAAAGCCGAATGGGCCTTGTGATGAACGGACTGATAAAAATTCCCATGCAGTTTTTTATTCTGCTGATCGGCGTGCTGGTATTTACCTTTTATCAGTTTCATCAGGAGCCAGTGTTTTTTAATAAGGTGGAAACGGAGAAACTGGAAAACTCAATCTACAGGACAGAATACCTTGGACTTCAAACTGAATTTCAAAATGCCAATGCCTACAAATTAAGCCGGGTAAATGAATTGGTAAATGCCGTACATTCCAAAAATGAAACTGAAATAAGCCTCTCAAGAGAAAAGGTGCAGGAGGCCGAGGCGAAAAGCAGGGCCGTAAAAAAACAGGTGCAGGACCTGATTGCAAAAAACAATTCCCTTGCCGATACCAACGACAGCAATTACATTTTCCTGAGGTTTGTGACCGAACAATTGCCTATGGGTGTGGTTGGATTGCTGATTGCTATTATTTTTTTAGCGGCTATGGGTTCAACGGCCAGTGGTTTAAATTCACTGGCCTCCACAACGGTGATTGATTTTTACAAACGCATTTTCAAAAAAGAAGACAGCGATTCCAATTACCTTTTGGCCACCCGCCGTGCCACCTATGCCTGGGGAGTGTTTTGTATCATCACTGCTATTTACGCCAGCAAGCTGGGCAATTTGATTGAAGCCGTAAACATTTTAGGCTCCCTGTTCTACGGCACCATACTCGGTATTTTTATTGTGGCCTTTTACTTTAAAAAAGTAGGTGGAAATGCTGTTTTTATTGCCGCCCTCATCGCCGAAGTGTTTGTGGTTTGTTCCTGGCTAATGGAACTCACTGCCTTTTTGTGGTTAAATGTCATTGGGTGTTTACTCGTGATGATTTTCTCCATCCTACTCGAAAAAGTTTTAAAACAAAAACTACTGAGTCACTAAGCCCACTGAGGTTCACTAAGTGTGTTTTCCAATTCTCAGTTGCTTCTCAAAACGACTCTAAACAAAAACCACTAAGACACTGCGCCCACTGAGGTTCACTTCGTGTTCCTTCGTGTTCCGAGTGTCTTAGTGGTTAAATCTCTTAAGGCCCTAAGACTTTAAATTGCTGGGTTTACTTTTTAGAAGCGTCAATCACTTCCTGCCCCATCTTCACATAATCTTCGTTTTTGTCTTCTTTGGCTAGCGTGATGACTTGTTGCGCGGTAGTTGCTGCACCTTTTTTATCTCCGGCTTTTAACTGGATCTTTGCTTTCAGCAATACAATCCAATAGGCTTTTGGGTTGGCTTCCATGGCTTTGTCGGCCCACAAACCAGCCTGAATTAAATCCTTGTCGGTATCATAATAATAACGTGCGGCCTGGTAATAGGGTTTATTGTCTTTGATCACATTCGCATCAATGGCTTTCATGATCTTGGAATCAATATCCGCAGAAACCTTAAAGCTCACTTTGGTTTTTTCCCAAAGCAGTTCAATGTTTGCAGTGCTTGAAGTCATGTCGCATACATTGATGGCGAAGGTTTCCACCTTGTCGTTAAGCGCCCCTGGCTTTACCACAAAACGAAGCAATTCGTTTTCTTTTTTGTATGCGGCTACGTCACCGCCTAAAGTAAGGTCTTTGTATAACATGATCTCCCAGCTGTCTTTGTTGGGGATGGTATATATGGCGTAGGTTCCGGCTTTCACATCCAGACCTTCCACTTTTACATCTTCACCAAAGGTGATCTTCGTTGCGTTGTTGGCGCCCGTGCGCCAGATCTTTCCAAAAGGCACCAGATCGCCATATATCACACGGCCTTTGGCGCTTGGACGGGAATAATCGATGGTAATTTCGGATAAAGCAAAGGCCTGTTTTATGGTTTGTGCCGGACTTGGGGCCGGAACTTTCAGGGCCTGGGCAAAAGTGGCCTGGCTTGCGCTGAGGGCAAGGGCAAGGGCAAGAAAAGTGGTTTTGATGAATTTCATATTTTTTGGTTTAGAGCCCTAAAATTAAAAGAATAAAATTGACCTGAACAGGAACAAATGTTAAGATTGTTGTTTTGTGCAACATTCGAGTTTTATATTTTGAATTCAATGCCTTCAAAACCAAAAACCACTTGCAAGCGCATGGCATTTAATATTCAGGAACAGCCGGGGGATTCCGCCCTTTGAAATACTGAGGGTACATCCGTTTTTTTTAATTCTTTTTGGGTTCTGGGCTCTGTGTTGTTTTGGCAGGCGGGCACATTGATCAATTTTTCTTTGTATACCAAATGGAATTGGTGCAGAGGTCAACAGGGAAAATTGGCTTTTTGTAACCCATGCTGGTCATTCAGGTAGAAAAAAATAAGGGGAATGCTGATTACCTCAAGTCTGCGTTCAAGGCTTGTAGGGCCTCCTGACCCGGACAAAGTTCCGCCTTGCTCAAGGTGTTCAAAGGATTGTGGCTGGTATCAATGGTGTGGTGCAGGTCCCTGCTTTCTGAATTCATGTACAAGAGGCCGGTAAGGATCTCTCCTTTTTGTTTTGCATCGTTCAGGGCTTTCATGGCCGAAAAGCGGTTTTGAAAATCCCAGTCCTGAGAAAGCTTATGGAGTTGAATAAAAGACCCATCGTGCATTTTTACTTTTTGATCGCTGCCCTCGGCATAAGCCGTGGTGATCTCTTTCATTTCGGGTACAAAATCAATTGTCGAGGTGGCTTCCACATGCTCACGCACGTAATCGTAAGATTTGGTTGAGCCCACATTGTTGTTAAAAGTAACACAAGGGGAGATGACGTTGATGAAAGCAAAACCCGGATGTTTGATGGCTGCTTTCAATAAAGGTACGAGTTGTTTTTTGTCTCCTGAAAAACTTTGGGCCACAAAATCGGCACCCAATTCAAGTGCCAATCCCGCTAGGTCGATGGCATCAAAGGGATTGACGTTTCCGCTTTTATTTTTAGAGCCCTGGTCGGCAGTGGCTGAATCCTGTCCTTTGGTTAATCCATAACAGCCGTTGTTCATCACCACATACACCATGTTTAAATTGCGGCGCACCACGTGCACAAATTGCCCCATGCCAATGCTTGCTGTGTCCCCATCTCCGCTCACTCCAAAATAAATCAGGTCGCGGTTGGCCATGTTGGCGCCGGTAGCCACTGAAGGCATGCGCCCGTGTACGGAATTAAAGCCATGGGAATTGCTTAAAAAATAAGCCGGCGTTTTTGAGGAGCAGCCTATGCCCGAAAGTTTAGCCAGCTTGTGGGGCTCAATGTTTAATTCATAACAGGCCTGCACCACCGAAGCCGAAATGGAATCGTGTCCGCAACCCGCGCAGAGTGTTGAAAGCGAGCCTTCGTAATAATCAAGCGTGTACCCGAGCTTGTTTTTTGGGGATTCGGGGTGACGGAATTTTGGTTTCAGGTAACTCATGTGATCAGGCCTTGTTTAATACTTGGTGTAAGGATAAATTTTTTGAGATCTCGGCAAAAATATGATCGGCGGTTATTGGCATACCATCGTAATTTAAAATGGAGATCAGCTTTGTCGGGTCCGTTTGTTCTTCGATCAGGATCAGGCTTTTCATTTGGGCATCGCGGTTCTGCTCAATCACAAAAACCTTTTTGTGCGATTTGATAAACTCACTTACCGATTTGGTGAACGGAAACGCTTTTAAACAAAGTGCATCCAACACCGCGCCTTCTTCTTTCATCATGTCCATAGCCTCTTCGGCGGCGTATTGTGAGGTGCCGAAAAACAACAAGCCGTATTCCGAGTTGTTTGTTTTTTGATACAGCACCGGAGCAGGAACCATGTCTTTAGCCGTGTTCCATTTTTTGATCAGGCGATCCATGTTGCGTTTGTAGGCGTTACTATCCTCGGTGTACACCGCGTATTCATCGCGGGATGTACCGCGTGTAAAATAAGAGCCTTTTGTTGGATGGGTTCCGGGGTAGGTGCGGTAAGGGATTCCATCATTGTCCACATCGTGATAACGACCAAAGCGTTCAATTTTTTCAAGGTCTTCTGCTGTCAATACCTTGCCCCGTTTGTATTCCCTGTTTTCGTTCCATTGAAGCGGGGCCGAAACGTGGTCGTTCATGCCCAGATCAAGATCGGTGAGCATAATCACCGGGGTTTGTAATTCTTCTGCTAAATCAAAAGCATCTATAGTGAGATCAAAACATTCTTTGGGAGTGGATGGAAACAACAACAAATGTTTGGTATCCCCATGAGAAGCGTAAGCCGCTTCCAGAATATCCGATTGCTGGGTGCGTGTTGGCATGCCGGTGGAAGGACCAGTGCGCTGCACATCAATCAACACCACTGGAATTTCGGCAAAGTACGCGAGTCCTAAAAATTCGTTCATCAATGAAACACCCGGACCACTTGTGGCTGTAAACGAACGCGCTCCGTTCCATCCCGCGCCAATGGCCATGCCAATTGCCGCCAGTTCATCTTCGGCCTGTACGATGGCCACGTTTCGTTTTCCGGTCACCTTGTCCACGCGAAACTGATCGGCATAATCCATAAACGCTTCTACAACAGAGGTAGAAGGTGTAATGGGGTACCAGGCAGCAACAGTGGCTCCTGCATAAATGGCGCCTAGGCCGCAGGCCGAGTTGCCGTCCATCAGGATAGACTCACCCAAAAGTTCTCTGCGCTCAACGCGTATGTCAAGCGGATAAGAAAAATGTTCTTTTATGTAATTGATACCCAATTCCAGTGCTTTGACGTTAGCTGGTATTAATTTTTCCTTGCCCTTGAACTGATCGGCCAGCAAACTTTCGAAGACCGAAAACTCAATATCAAGCAGTGCAGAAATGGCTCCAACGTATATGATGTTTTTGAATAACTGGCGCTGGCGCGCATCGCTGTAATTGGCGTTGCACATCTCCATCAAAGGAATGCCAATGTAATTGATGTCTTTGCGAATGTATTCTTCGTGCAATTTTTTTGAATTGTCGTAAAGAAAATAACCACCGGGTTTCACAGCGGCTACGTCGGTGGCCATACTCTGAGGATTCACCGCCACCATAAAATCAATGCCTTCCCTGCGACCGAGATATCCTTTTTCGCTCACGCGTACTTCGTACCAGGTGGGCAGTCCTTGAATGTTGGAAGGGAAAATGTTTTTTGGTGTTACCGGAATGCCCATGCGGAAAATGGCTTTGGTGAACAAGTGGTTTGCACTTGCTGAGCCCGTTCCATTGACGTTGGCAAAACGAATAACAAAATTGTTGAGTCCCGAGGGCTGAGAAAAAAGATTAGAGTTGTGCTGTTGCGGCATGTTTTCCGGCTTTGGTTACAGAATAAAAGAATTTTTGCATGTCCCAGGCTGAAGTGGGACAGCGTTCGGCGCATAAGCCGCAGTGCAGGCAAACGTTTTCGTCTTTCACCATCACCCGTTTGGTGTTTAAGGTGTCTGACACATAAAGGTCCTGGCTTAGGTTGAGCGCCGGCATTTTTAAGGTTTCGCGAAGGTCCTGCTCGGTTTCCTGATTGTCAACAAAGCTGATGCAGGAGGTTGGGCAAACGTCCATACACGCGTCGCATTCGATGCACTTGGTTTCGGTGAACACGGTTTGAATGTCGCAATTCAAACACCGTTCGGCTTCTTTGAAACCGGTTGGCAAGCTAAAGCCCAGTTCCACTTCCTTTTTTAAACTTTTAAGTGCCACCGCCTTTTCAGCAAGAGGCACCGCGTAGCGTTTGTCGTTTACCACCTGGCTGTCGTAAGACCATTCGTGAATGCCCATTTTTTGGCTCACCAGATTTACCATGGGCGAGGGGCGGTCGTTCACCAGATCTTTGTTATTGCAAAGCAGGTCGATGGAAATGGCAGCCTGATGCCCGTGTGCCACCGCGGTGATCACGTTCTTAGGTCCCCAGGCGGCATCGCCTCCAAAAAAAACTTTTGGGTTGCTTGACGCAAAGGTGGTTTTATCCACTTCAGGCATGCCCCATTTATCGAATTTCAGATCCAGTTCACGCTCTATCCAAGGGAAGGAATTTTCCTGGCCTATCGCAATGAGCACATCATCAGCTGGTTCAAAGACATCGGGTTCTCCGGTTGGAACGAGTTGGCGTTTGCCATTTTCATCACGAACGGCCTTTACTTTTTCAAAGGTCATGCCTTTGAGTTTGCCATCTTCGATCACAAAGGACTTTGGTACGTGGTTATCAAGAATTGGAATGTCTTCGTGTAAAGCGTCTTCTTTTTCCCAAGGGGAGGCACGCATTTCACTGAAAGGACTGCGCACCAGGACACGCACATTTTCGCCACCCATACGTCGGGCTGTGCGGCAACAATCCATGGCCGTGTTTCCACCTCCAAGCACAATCACATTTTTGCCTATGGTTTTGGTGTGTTCAAAAGCCACGCTGCCCAACCAGTTGATTCCAATGTGAATGTTTGAATTGGTGTCCCAACGTCCCGGCAAATCAGGAAGGTCTTTTCCGCGTGGAGCGCCGGTGCCAACAAATATGGCGTCGTAATCCTTATCAAGAAGTTCTTTTAAACTGGAAACGTAGGTATTAAAATGGGTGTGTATGCCAAGGTCGAGGATAAAACCAACCTCTTCGTTCAGTACGGTTTCGGGCAGACGAAAAGCGGGAATCTGGCTGCGCATAAAACCGCCGCCTGATTTTTGTTCGTCGTACAAATGGATCTCGTAACCAAAAGGCGCCAAATCTCTGGCCACAGTAAGCGAAGCGGGACCGCCCCCAATCAAAGCCACTTTTTTTCCATTGCCAGGAAAAGGGCCCTGGGGCATCATGCTTTTAACATCTTCTTTGTTGTCGGCAGCCACCCGTTTGAGGCGGCAAATGGCCACAGGCTCCTCACCACCAAGACGTCCGCGGCGGCAGGCCGGTTCGCAGGGGCGGTCGCAGGTACGACCCAAAACACCAGGAAATACGTTGGAGTCCCAATTTACCATATAGGCTTCGGAGTACTTTCCTTCGGCGATTAAACGGATGTAATGGGGAACTGGAGTGTGTGCCGGACAAGCGTACTGGCAATCGACCACCTTGTGAAAGTACTCGGGGTCCTTAATATCGGTTGGTTTCAAATTCTTGGTGTTTAGAAAATAATCTCTGTTTGGTAGAACCAAAAATAAGACATTTTATCAAAAGCAAGAAACCTAAAAAACCGCCAGTTTTAAGGCGTTGCGCTTAAGCGGCTTTGTTTAACCACTGGGGTTTCTGGCGATTTGTGGCCGAATCGCGCAGGGGCAGTTGATACATCTCAGCCAGCTGTTGTGCCAGATCAAAAACCTCTTGCCGGTTTTTGGATTCGTGAATGATGGTGCGGCGTTGTTTGTTTATGAGACTGACTTGATAATGCCCGCGGTTCACGTTCTCAAACTCATCGAGGTTGCAGTCTTCGCATTTGACATACACGGTTCGAAACACCAGAATGTATTCGGGTTTGGGCAGGGGTTTCCATTGGCCCGAGCGAAGACCCAGGATGGATTCGTAATTCATGACCCTGGCGTTTTTTACATCCAGTAAAACCCCTGATTTTCGCAACCAATTGGAGCCGGCACGATTTCCGTGAATGATTCCATTTTCCATACCGTAAAGTTAGTGATAAGAATAACGCGTGGCAGTAACGAAAGTTACACACCCGATTGCAGATGCAAAGACCTCAGTCGGATTTGGCCAAGCAAAAGTTCATCGTGTGCAAAGAATTGATAAGAATCACAATCTTTTAACAGCAAAAACTTGACAAAGGGTATCTCCTGTGCCGACCTTTGCACTGTGGGTAGTTGCGAGTGAGGGCTTGAGCCGGATGTTATCCCAGGGGAAATCGAGCGTTTTGCGCTAGGGATGGAGCGGCCTGTTTGAGCTCGGGCGAGAGAAAGTGAAGCAGAGCGGAACATCTCTCCCGCCCAGCGAGTAGCGACAGCCCGGTCGCGGACGACGAGAGGAGGACGCGAAGCGCCCAAATAATTCTTAAAAAATGAAACACAAAGCACCATGAAAATAGAACAGATTTATACCGGATGCATTTCACACGCTGCTTACTATTTAGAAGACCAGGGTGAAGCCGCCATTTTTGACCCCCTGCGCGAAGTGCATGCGTACATTGAGCGCGCGGCCAAAGACAAAGCCAAAATAAAGTATGTGTTTGAAACGCATTTTCATGCCGACTTTGTTTCGGGGCACATTGACCTGGCCAAAAAAACCGGGGCGGAGATTGTGTATGGGCCCACCACCACCACCACCGGATTTAAAATAACGGTGGCGCACGATGGGCAGGAGTTTAAACTGGGGCGGGTGAAAATAAAAGTGATACACACCCCCGGGCACACCATGGAAAGTTCCTGCTTTTTAATTACGGATGAGAACGGAAAAGAGAACAGCCTGATTACCGGAGACACCTTGTTTATTGGGGATGTGGGTCGGCCCGATTTGGCCCAGCACGTGATTGCAGAATTGACACAGGATAAATTGGCAGGATTTTTATACGATTCTTTGCGCACAAAAATTATGCCTTTGAGTGATGAGCTGATTGTGTACCCCAACCATGGCGCGGGTTCGGCCTGTGGTAAAAACATGAGCAAAGAAACCAGCGATACCCTAGGGCACCAGAAAAAAACCAATTACGCCCTAAATCCCAATCTCACAAAAGAACAGTTCATCAAAGAAATTTTAAGCGGTTTGGTAGCGCCTCCGGGTTATTTCCCTCAAAATGTGTTGCTGAACATCAGGGGCTATGAAAGTTTGGACCACGTGATGAAAAGAGGACATCGGCCGCTGAGCCCATTGGAATTTGAAGTGATTGCCAATGAGAAAGAGGCTGTGATTATTGATACCCGCAGCGCACAGGACTTTGCCAAGGCTTTTGTTCCGAATTCCATTAACATTGGCATTGATGGTAATTTTGCTACCTGGGTGGGCACTTTAATTCCCGATGTGAAGCAGGAGATCCTGATTGTGGCCGATGAGGGACGGGAACACGAGGTGATTACCCGCCTGGCCAGAGTGGGTTTTGATAATTGTTTGGGTTATTTAAAAGGGGGCATTGCTTCCTGGTTAATTGAAGGAAAGGACACTGACAGCATAATTTCAGTGAACGCGCACAAAATGGCAGAGATGGCGAAAACAGAACGTTTGCCGATTTTAGATGTGCGAAAAGCCAGCGAATACCAAAGCGAGCACATTAAGGATGCTTTGAATGCCCCTTTGGACTTTATCAACGAAAGCATGACAAAAATCAACAGGAATAAAAAACACCTGGTGCATTGTGCAGGGGGTTACCGATCGATGACCTTTATTTCCATTCTACAGGCCAGGGGATTCAGAAACCTTGTTGACGTGAAAGGCGGTTTTAAGGAGATTAAAGATAGCGGGGAGTTTGAACTCAGCCAATACCTGAAGCCAAGCACCATGCTTTAATTGTATTTTAAAAGTTCCCGCTGGTGTCTTTGTTTCTTTGTCTTCACCAAACAGTTTACTTAAGCGACAAAAGCTGGTAGTTCATAAATAATTCCATCTGGTTTCCTTTTCTCACGACCCTAAGAGGGTTTTGTGAATAAGCCGAGGGGGCTTTTGATAAGAATTTTCTTGTGAGATTCGTAATCTTTTTATCTTTAGTCCGTGCAAATTATTTCCCATTTCATTCTATACATTGACCCCGGAACCGGGAGTCTGTTATTACAATTGGTTGCAGGAGGTCTGATTGCTTCGGCGGTGTTTTTTAAAAAAACCTGGCTCTCCTTTCTGAATCTTTTCAGGAGAAAACCCTCTGAACCCGAAAACGAGGAATGAGACGAGTTATTGAGCCGAGCTCATTCAGGGACAGGGACGGTTTTGTTTTTTTTCAGGGACCCCACTTTTACCGGGCCATTCGCAAACCCTTTTCCGAAACCTGGGAAAAATTGATGGCTTCGGGCCTTTACGCACAACTTGTGGCCGAAGGGAAATTGATCGCCATTGAAGAAAGCAGCACAGACCTTTTGCCTGAATTAAAACAGGAACTGCATAAAATTTATAAAGCCCAAGTCCTTCCGTTTATCTCTTACCCCGGGGAATGGAGTTTTTCACAATTAAAAAAAGCAGCACTCCTTACGCTCAACATTCAAAAAAATGCCCTTGAAAAAGGTTTTTGTTTGAAAGACGCTTCGGTTTACAATGTTCAGTTCATAGGCAACAAAGCCGTGTTTATTGACAGCCTTTCTTTTGATCTATACAATGAAACAGAGCCCTGGCAAGCCTATGGGCAATTTTGCAGGCACTTTTTAGCGCCCTTGTTGTTGGGGGCTTACCGTGTTCCGCAGGCGCATGGGTTTTTTCTCAATCATTTGGATGGCATCCCACTTGAACTTTGTGCACAGCTCCTGCCATGGAAAAGTAAATTTGATCTTTTGGCCTACACCCACATCCATTTGCATGCCAGAATGGAAAAAAAACACGCCGGCGATCGGGTGCTGAAGTTGCAGAACTTCCACTACTCCAAAAAGAAATTACTTTCCCTGATCGAGCACCTTGAAATGGGCATTAAGGATTTAAAGAGCCCAATCAAACAAAGCAACTGGACCAGTTATTATGATTCCTTCTCGTATACGAAAGAAAGTTTTGAGCTCAAAAAAAACTTTGTAAGACGGCATTGCGAAAATCTAAAAGGGAATTTGTGCCTTGACCTTGGGGCCAACAGCGGGGTGTTCTCCCTGATTGCTGCTGAACATTTTGAACAGGTGCTTGCCTGCGATTCGGATGCCAGCGTGTTGCAACACATACGTTCACAAAAAAAACCGAATGTACTCACCTTGTGTGTTGATTTGAACAACCCTCTGCCAGCTTATGGTTGGCATTCCAAAGAACGCATGTCATTTATCGAACGGGCTCAGAACAATGATCTCACTCTGGCCCTGGCATTGGTTCACCATCTGTGCATAGGCAACAATTTGCCCTTTCACTTGCTTGCTGATTTTTTTAGTTCGATAGCAAAAACACTCCTTATTGAATTTGTTCCCAAGGAAGACGAGCAGGTAAAAAAATTGCTGGTGAGCCGTAAAGATGTCTTTTTTGATTACACCAAACTTGATTTTGAAACGGCTTTTTTAAACCATTACGAAAAAGCCGATGAACTGGCGCTGCCCGGTTCTGCCCGCGTTTTGTATTTGTTCAGGAGGAAATAACCCCATGCTGAGACGAAAATTAAAACTCTATACCTACCACACGTTTTTGGTTGTGCCCTTTATTGTGCTTTTTCTGTATGCGCACAATCTGGAACTCAGTAAGGTGGATATGACCTACCGCACTCTTTTTTATGGCACTGTGTTTTGTTTGCTATTGTACGGCCTAACACAATTGTTTTTTCGCAACCGGCTGAAGACTGGTGTTTTTGTTAGTCTTTTGCTTTTTGGTTTGTTTCAATATGGGGTGATGTATGAACTCCTGGATGTTCTTTACAGAAAGGGCTTGTGGCCTTTTAGCAATATACACCGTTACCTTTTATTTGCCTACACCCTACTTTTTAGTGTCTTGTTGTATTATTTTAAAAAAACAAAACACGATTTTATCCGAGTCAACTACTTCTTAAATTTCCTGGTGATCTTTCTGCTTCTTTTCAATTGCACAAAGGTGTTGTTGTTTCATGGCAATTCGGTTTATAAAACACAAGCCAGCCAAAACCCAGGCGAGACAATGGTCCTGTTCGATAGTTCAAGTAAAAAACCCGACATCTATTAC
>Ga0154020_10001470_pt1 | contig 29052 bp, 12 predicted proteins | sample Klosneuvirus_201_FD_109709 | JGI IMG/M metagenome (GOLD analysis project Ga0154020, IMG submission 109709) | Active sludge microbial communities from wastewater, Klosterneuburg, Austria - Klosneuvirus_20160825_MG | ecosystem: Engineered > WWTP > Aerobic digester > Activated sludge | place...
AAGAAAATACAAGGAGTTTCTCCAGGTGAAATTAGCCGAACCTTTGCACAGAGGCACCATTTACGAATTTAAACTTCAGATTCGCCTAGCCTACTGGAGCAATGCGGAACTGCGCTCCTTTGGGGCACTGTTCACCAAAGGGGGGTACAGGGGGCAAAAAGATGTTTATAAAGGCAGTATGGTTGACACCATTTGCCAAAAAGGGGGGTTGCAAAACGGGTTCCGTTGGTTTGAGGTAAAAGGGTTTTATAAATCCGACGGGGGTGAAAAATACCTCACCATAGGCAATTTTGCCCCAATAATAAATAAGGACCTGTACCGCATAAAAACGGTTGGCCTGCGCGTTAAGGAAGCGTATTACTTTGTGGATGACATTAGTCTGAAACGCGCTCCTCAATTTGAGGAAAAAGTAAAAGTGGTCATTGTGGGTCCATCAAAAATAGAAAACGAGGAAGACTCAGTACTAAAAGTCAAGGAAAACATCAAAGTAGGCGAAAAGGTGAGTCTTAGCAATATTTTCTTTGAAAATGGCAAGTACTATCTGTTGCCCGAATCCTTCGCTGAACTCAATAAACTTTCGCAATATCTCATCCGCCATCCAGAAATAGAGATTCGCATCAATGGCCACAGCGATAACACCGGCCTGGGGTTCAAAAACCAACGTGTAAGCGAACTTAGAGCCAGAGAAGTATTTGAATACCTTATCAAAAAAGGCGTGCAAAACAAAATGTACTTCAAAGGCTTTGGAAGCAGCATGCCAATAGCGGATAACAACACCGACAGCGGAAGGGCCAAGAACAGAAGGGTGGAGTTTGAAATCATCAAAAATTAGAATAGCTTTAACTGCTTCCAATTCATTCATTAAACTTCAAACTGAACTTGAGCCGACATCACTCCCTTGAAAAAGATAACCGCGCCATCATAAGTGCCTGGTCGTTTTACGATTGGGCCAACTCCGTTTTTCCTTTAGTGATTACCTCAGCCATCTTTCCAAATTTCTACGATTACATTACAAGCCATGATGCGGATAAAAACTTTACAGGTCACACCGTTCAGTTTTTAGGCCGATCCTTTGAGAATCAGAACATTTACACCTTTGTTTATGCCTTTGCACTGAGTATTGTTGTTTTGATCGCTCCCATACTTAGCGGCATTGCCGATTACCTTGGAAACAAAAAACGCTTTTTGCAGTTTTTTTGTTACCTGGGCTCCCTGTCTTGCATGTGCCTTTATTTCTTTTCGCGTGAACACCTTGAACTGAGTTTTATCCCTTTCATTACAGCCACTATAGGTTTTTGGGGCAGTTTGGTGTACTACAATTCCTACCTTCCAGAAATTGCCAGTCCCGCCATGCAAGACAAGGTGAGTGCCAGGGGATTTGCATTGGGCTATTTTGGGAGTTCCTTGTTGTTGATTATTTGTTTGATCGGCATTATGGTATTCAAAAAAAATCCTGAGACCGGGGAAGGCTTTTTTAGAGTGGAGTATTCCTTTTTACTTACCGGCCTGTGGTGGCTGGGCTTTGCTCAATACACGTTTTTAAAACTTCCTAATCCCTTAAAAAAAGCACAAACCAGCGATGGAAAAAGAGTGATCTTGCGTGGTTTCAAGGAATTGCTCTCCGTAAACAAACAGATGCGCAAACTCAGCCGGCTAAAACAGTTTTTGAGTGCTTATTTTTTTTACAACATGGGTGTACAAACCGTTATGGTGGTGGCCGTGCTGTTTGCAAGAAATGAAATTACCTGGCCAGATGAGAAAACAAAAACAAGTTCCCTTATCATTAGTATACTCATCATTCAATTTGTAGGTGTGCTCGGCTCCTTTGTCTTTTCTCGTGCATCTTCACGAATTGGGAATATTTACGCGCTTATGATTGCCGTATTTATCTGGATTTTTATTTGTGTTTATACCTATCTGGTGGCTACGCTTCCAATTCACTTCTATCTGGTCGCATTTTTGGTAGGATTTGTAATGGGGGGGATACAGGCCCTTTCCAGAAGCACCTATAGCAAACTGCTTCCGGAAACAGAAGATCACGCCAGCTTTTTTAGTTTTTTTGATGTGATGGAAAAACTGGGCATGATTGCAGGTACCCTTACTTTTGGCATTATCAGCGAGGTATTGGGTGGCATGCGCCAATCTGTGCTTTCCCTGGTGGTATTTTTTATTCTTGGTTTCCTCCTTTTACTACGTTTAAGAAAAATCCGGTTCACATCTTAGTATTTGATTATCAATAATTTTACCCGGAATTAACTTTTTTTGTTTAATCTTTTATATCAATCGTTAAACAAACTTTCTCTTCATTAGTTAGTATTCAAAACCTCTAACTATGAAAAAACGAATATTTATTGCAGGCATTGCGTTGCTAGCAGCAATTGGTGCCGTAAATCCATTGAAAGGTCAAACCGCCACCTTACAGGTGATTCATAATTGTGCCGATGCTGCTGCATCAACAGTAGACATCTATGCCGGAGCAAACCTTCTGATCGATGACCTACAGTTCAGGTATGCCTCTCAAACATTCACAAACATTCCGGCGGGCACAAACATTGTAATTGGAGTGGCGCCACCAACTTCAACATCAGCGGCTCAGGCCATTGCTTCGTTTACCGTGAACTTTGCTGCCAATTCACATAACATTGTTGTGGCAGATGGAATTGTTAGTCCAACCGGGTATACGCCCTCTTCCATGACCCGTCCGTTCACGCTTAACACGTATACCTTGGGTTTAAGTGCTGCTCCAAACGCAAGCACCACGAGCATACTGGTGCACCATGGCAGTACCGATGCTCCAACTGTGGATGTGGTGGCACCGTTTTCAGGAAGCGTAGCGGTAATTCCAAATGCGCTGGTGAACGACGCACCATATGGCGCTTTTGCCGGATATTTGAACCTTCCAACAGCAAACTACAACTTACAAATCAGGGATCAGAATTCTGAAAATGTGGTTGCCGAATACCTTGCTCCACTTTCTTCTCTTAATCTTGGTGGCACGGCTTTAAGTGTGATTGCCTCAGGATTTTTGAATCCCGCAAACAACAGCAATGGCCCGGCTTTCGGACTTTATGTAGCCACTGCCGCAGGCGGTTCATTATTACCACTACCTTCTACAACAATCACGTCCACACGCTTGCAGGCCATCCACAATTGCGCTGATTTAGCGGCTGCATCTGTAGATGTTTATCTTAAATCTACGGCCACTGGCAGTACCGCTATTAAAATCCTTGATGACTTTGGATTCAGGACTGCATCTCCATACATTGATGTACCAACTGCACAATCAATTACTGTATTTATTTCTGCTCCCAGCAGTACAAGTGAAGTTGGTGCCCTTGCCTCTTTTACTTACAATCTCTCAGCCGCCTCTAAATACCAACTTATTGCCAGCGGCATTGTAAGCCCAAGTGGTTATGCCCCTTCTGCAACAACTGCACCATTCAATTTAACAGCATTTGCTTCAGCCCGTGAACGCTCACTTAATAATAACAACACTGATGTTTTGGTGTACCACGGCGCCACCGATGCTCCCGCCGTTAATGTAGTGGCTGAGGGAAGCGGTACGGTGGTGAGCAACATGGCCTATGGCACCTTCAACACCAGCGGTTACCTTCAATTGCCTTCCAACACCGCCGCGGGCAATTACATTTTGCATGTTACCGATGTTGCGGGAACAACCACAGTGGCAAGCTTTTCTGCACCACTCAATACGCTTGGTGCCTCCGGTCTGGCCCTCAGTGTTGTGGCTTCCGGCTTTCTTGATCCCTCTGTAAACAGCAACGGTCCAGCCTTTGGACTTTGGGCGGCACTTCCAACAGGCGGAAATCTTGTACAACTACCCCCTATAGTCATCACAGGCATTAAGAATGAAAACTTAATCCTTAGCAGCGTGAGTGTATTCCCTAACCCATTCACCAATCAACTGAACTTAACAAACACTTCAGAAAACATTCTAAACGTAAGTTTAAACGACATTAGCGGAAAGGAAATTCTGAAGAATGAAGTAAACACGGAGTTGTATTCTATCAACACGGATCAAATTCCTGCAGGCGTGTATTTTTTAAAAATAAACTCGAACAAAGAAACCAAAGTTTACAAGTTGATTAAATAATCCTCTCCTTAATGTATAAAACCCGTGTACATTTAACACGGGTTTTTTTTTGAACCATCGTTAATTTTTGTTCGCATTGAACATCCATCCTTGTTAACCTTTATCTTTGATAACATGTATCGCTTCCCAAACCGGCATTTATTGACTCTCAGTCTTTATGCAGCCATGACTGGTGTTTCCTGCCAAACACCAGCAAACACAAACACAACGAACACCTCACCGGAAAAACAAAAGACCATGAGTAAAGCAATTCAAAAAACAGAAGAAGAGTGGAAAAAGACCCTGAGTCCGGAACAATATCATGTTCTGAGGGAAAAGGGGACTGAACGACCAGGAACTGGTGAATACAATCACCATAGTGAAGCCGGAACCTATGCCTGTGCAGGGTGCGGCACCGAACTATTTACCAGTGATCAGAAATTTGATAGTCATTGCGGGTGGCCGAGTTTTGATAACAACATCGCAGGAGGGGATCGCGTAAAACAAATTCCTGATTATTCTCACGGTATGATAAGAACAGAAATTGTTTGCGCCAATTGCGGCGGGCATTTGGGTCATATTTTTGATGATGGACCAACAGCCACCGGTCAAAGGTACTGCGTGAACAGTTTGAGTTTGAAGTTTATCCCAAAGGAATAACCCAGCCCAACTTAAAAAGCAGGAAGCGGGGGTTTGTTATTTAAAATGCCCTCAATTTTTTCCATAATCTCTGGAGTGAGGAGTGGAAGCACTTCCAGAGCGCTAAGATTTTCCACCAACTGCGGCGCTTTGCTGGCACCAAGAATAGCGGTGCTTACGTTAGGGTTTTTTACGCACCAGGCCACCGCCAGTTTAGGCAAAGATGTGCCAAGGTCTTTGGCAAGCGTGTCGAGTCGTTTTGTTTTCTCAATGCGGGAAGCATCACCAAGCGTACGTTCCTTCAGCCAATCCATGCCTTCAATGTTCAGGCGGGTGTCTTCGGGTGTGCCAGTATTGTATTTCCCGCTGAGCAAGCCACTTGCCAAAGGGCTCCAAATGGTGGTGCCTAAACCGAAGTCACGAAAGAGAAGTAAATAATCCTTTTCCAGTTTTGTTCTTTCAAACATGTTGTATTGAGGTTGCTCCATGCTTGGGCCGATCAAGTTGTTTTTCTGAGCAAAAACAAAGGCTGCCATGATCTCATCGTTGGCCCACTCACTGGTTCCCCAATATAAAATCTTTCCCTGTTGAATTAGTGTGTTCATCGCCCACACGGTTTCTTCAATTGGGGCATTTTTATCGGGACGATGACAAAAAAACAAGTCAATGTAATCCACTTGCAAACGTTTTAGTGCTGCGTGGCAGCCTTCAATGATGTGTTTTCTCGAAAGTCCGGTTTGATTGGGTTTACCATCCTCATAACCAAAATACACTTTACTGCTCACGCAAAACGAACTTCTCGCCCATTTCTTTTTTCGGAGCACCTCCCCCATGACTGTTTCCGATTTTCCTCTTGCATAGATCTCTGCGTTGTCAAAAAAATTGACACCGCCATCATAAGCAATGCTCATCAGCTCCTCAGCCGTAGTGTCGTGTATTTGTTTACCAAAAGTGACCCACGATCCAAAGGAAAGCACATTTACCTGCAATCCCGATTTACCCAAACGTCTGTATTCCATATTCAATGCTGTTATCCGTGAAACAAGTGTGAAATTAATAAATGAATTGTAAATACTACTGTAGAAGCAGTTTGAAATTTTTTCCCTTTGAACCGGAAAACACCTTCAAAATATAAAACCCTTTGGCCCTTCCCGTAAGATCGATCTGTACTTCTTGCAAAGTCGTTTGTTCATTTAAAAGCAGAAGCCCATCTGCAGTAAATACTTGCACGGTTTTGGTTCCTTCTGAATCAAAACCAAGTATAAATACCCCAGATGACGGATTAGGATATACACGGATGCCCTGATTGCCTACTGTTTCCTGACTCAAACCCACGCAAGGATCAACAAGGATCTGAACAAACACGCTGTTTTTACATTGGTTGGCACCTTGCCCCACAAGCGTATACGTTGCGCTGCTTTGCGGGAATAAAACCAGGTTCGCAGAACTTAAATTCACCGGCAACCAGGTATACGATGAGGCACCAGACGCAGTAAATTCAACTGGTTCACCCGGACACAGGGTCACCGAAAGCGGGCTTACTTGAACAAGCGGAACTGAATTGGAAACTATGGATATGAATTGCTGAGCCATACAACCCGGACCACTTGAACCGTAGACGGTGTATGTGGTATTAACGATCGGACTCACCACAGTAGTTGGTGTTGTTGCACCATTCGACCAGGTATAACTGTTCGCTCCATTAGCATACAGTGTGCTGGTTTCGCCTGCACAGATGACCGGAGAAGGTGAAACCGCAGAAATTAAAATTGCAGGGGCAACCGAGATCTGAACGGCGGCTGAAACAGCAGGACAAGGTGCATTAAAACCTGTTGCAACGTAGGTGGCATTCCCTGCAGGAGAAATGGCAATGATGGAATTGTTTGCTCCGGTATTCCAAGTGAATGAACTTGCCCCTGAAGCGGTGAGGGTGGCTACATTGCCAACACACAATAAGGTTGCGCTTGCGGCTATGCTCACCGTTGGGTGATGCGCTACCTGAAGCAAAACGGTATTGGTTTCGGAACAAAATCCATTGCCTAACACCGTTGTATAAATCTGACTGGACGAAGGAGACGCCTGGGTAGATTGAGAATTGGCAGTAGCTAAGCCTAAGGCTGGAGTCCATGTGTAGTTTCCAACGGTGGTGCCATTCAGTTTAAAATCAGGGCGCGCGTTGCCCACATTTACATTTGAAAAAGAAGCCGCTGCAATAGTCGCAAAACTCTGGTTATCGGCACGGTAAACAACTGTGCTCTGGTATCCTGTGGGACTGTTGTACTGGACCACGGACGATGCGGCATTTCCAAAAATACCATTGGAGAATACGGTTTCAATGATCAAATTGCTTTGCCCATCCCAAATAAAGGGATTAGAAAAAAGATGTGCGTTAAAACCACCAGCTACAGGTGTGAAGTTTTGCGCCGGTAACACCACATTTAAAGGGCCCTGAAATGAAGTGATTGAGCTCAAGGTGCTGTGTCCTATGCTCATCTGAAAATTCTGGCAATGATAAATGGTGTTACCCCAAGAGGCTCCCAAAGACACAACCGGAAATTCAATACTGCTGATGGGGCTTCCGGTAACAAATCCAGAGGCAGACAATTCAGCAGCCTGAATAACAAACTGCATTTTCTGACCTCCATAATACATGGAGTAAGGCGCAGGGTAAGCATTGGGCAAATTCTGCGATGTTTGAGGATTAAACACCAGGGTGGGAGAAGAGATGGGGACGGAAGCCGAAACCGAAATGGAATCACCAAAACAAATGGCTGGATTAAGAGGCGTATAGCTAAATGCAGGAACGGAAGGATAAACCTGCAAGGCATAGCTTGAACCGGTGGTACAGCCGTTAGCCGCGCCAACCACTACCGAATACACCCCGCCGGCGTAAGTCGATAAATTATTTAATGATGGGCTTTGTACACTGGAGGTGTAATTGGAAGGGCCCACCCAGTTAAAAACACTCCCTATGTCGGTACTCAAATTAAGCTGCATCCCATTTCCCGAACACAAGGAAGCCGTTGATGCGCTTATGCTTGCACTTGGTGAAGGAAGTACTAAAACGGTTGCCTGGTTGGAAACTGCCGTTTGCGCATTGTTTGCGCAGGTGCTGCTAAGTACAAAATACAAGGTGCCGCTGCTTAATGCCCCTGAGGTGTATTCTGTTTTATTGGAAGCGCTTCCTCCCACAACGGTGGTGAATGGTCCAGCTGCAGAATTGGAGGACTGCCATTGATGCACCACCCCCCCAGCAGAAGTGTAAGTGAATCCGGTGGACTGAAGGGTTATGTTTTGTCCGGAACAAATGGTGGATGATGCCGGTGAAATCGTTCCCGAGCTTACAGAAGAACAAGGCGGAAGGGCCTGATTGTATTCATCTGACCCAATATCCGGAGCGCTTCCTGTACCCGTATATCCAGGGTTGCCCTGACGAATCTGGGCATCAAAATCCTCACTTATCCCTGAAATATTCTGAGCACCGCTTTCAGTGGCTGAAGGAAGCACCGGATCCACCATCAGGAAGGCATTGGAATTACCAAGGGTACTTACAAATGGGGTGTTCTCTTTTTCTGAATTGCCTTCTCTTGGACTAAGTAAATTTTGCAAAGCAAAAAGTGTGGCAATGCTGTTTGAAGGGTCGTAATAGATAAGGTTGTTTGCTGAAGGTAACCCGGCATAAAACACATTGCGGTTTGAATTTGCAGCATACGTTTGAAGTGTTGCGTTGCTGCGGCGGTAGGCCGCGTTGATTCCATTGCCTGTAGGTAGGGATTGGTTCACAAAAATATTGTTTCGCAAACTTACCGTAGGACTTGTGCTTGCATACAAGGCGTTGGAATTAAAATTGGGAGCCGTGCTGTTGGCATTCAAGTAAACCGTGTTATAATTTAAATTCACCGAAGAACCCCCTGCAATGTAAATGCCATTCACCGGATTTAGAATGCCTGAATTTGGAGCCGATACCCTGCCTATCCGGTTATTTGTGATCTCAATTGTTCCGGCATTACTCACATAAATACCATGTGCAGCACCCGAAATCCCATTGGCCTGTATGTTGTAAATTTTATTTTTGTAAAATTTCAGTTCATTGGAACTGAGGTTCAGACAAGCGGCATATACTGATGCAGATGCTCCATTACTGCCAAGGTTGCTGAGCTCATTTGAATGGATCGACACGTTTTGATTCGGAGAACTCAGAATGCCATGGTAAATGCCAAAAATGTTCCCCGACCAGGTGATGCCGGTAATGGTATTGGTATTTATGGATGAGCCCTGAGCTGTTCCTCCATCTCCAAGGTAATTGGCATAGATGCCAAGGAAATCGCCACTGCTGTTGTAATTTACCGAGCTGATCAGGTTCTGATGAATGTTTTTTATGGGGTAAGTTCCAATCCCGCCGTCAATGCTGTAAATTCCATAAAAGGCACCTACGCCCCCGACTGCGGAGCTTACATTTGAAATCACATTGGAAGAGAAACTTTGTATACAGGCGGCAGGTACATTTAAAGCATCTGCATAATAAAAATACAGGTCGGCTGAGCCCGCAAATTGCCTTACATAGGTATTCAGGGTATTCGAATGAACGCTTAATACAGATTGCACATTTCCGGTATTGTGTATAAAATAATGCGCTCCCGCATTCCTGATCTGAAGATTGCTAAAGGAATTATTATTTATAGAGAGTTGCAAGGGGCTGCTGCTGCTTCTGATAAAATACAAGGGACCGAGCCCGGTTATTGTACTGAATGTTAGTGCCGAAAATACATTTCCATTGATGCTCACCTGCGTGTTGGTACCTGACTGGCTCGACCAAATGCCATAAAAACTTCCGATGAAAGGAGATGAAGGGTTAGCGAAAACATGACCGAGGGTATTGTTGTTTAAAGTTATTGCCGAATTCACAAGGCCTGTATTGTATATGAGATGGGTGTTTCCTGAAACATGATCCGATTGGTTGGCGAATACCGTATTTGAATTCATGCTAAGCGATTGAGAAACATCAGCTGAGTTGTACACTCCAAACACGTCGCCTGTTGCATTGCCGGTATTCACATTTTGTGAAATCAGGTTTCCGTTCGCATTCAGAGAATTTGAAACCTGACCCGCATTGTACACCATGTAGTGATTTCCAACTGGAACAACAACTGTGTTTGTAGTGATCTGATTGTTGTTCATTTGTACTGCCGAAATGGTATCCCCATTCTGGTACACCATAAATAAAGGACTGCTTTGCGAAATACTGAACGTATTCACTGAAAGTGTATTCCCATTCAGTTCCCCCTGAGTAAGACTTGTTCCGGTAATGGCCGAGTTGTAAATAAGGTGGAGGCTTGAAGCTTTAGTGGCAATGGTACTGGCGCTATAGGTATTGGCGTTCATTTGCAACAGTGCAGCGAAAGGCCCTGAATTGTAAACGCCATAAAAAGCGCTGGAAAGCGAATCCTGGTAGGTGCATCCGAAAAATTGATTTCCATTTAAACCAGTTATGGAAGAGGAACGGGCCGTATTATAAACCATGTAACGTAATCCTTGCTGCACATCCAAAACGTGGTTGTTGAATCTGTTATTACTCAAACTAATGGTTTGTGCATTCACCAGATTATTAAACACCCCGTAAAATGCCGCAAGGGTATCAATCTTATGAAGGCCTCCATTGATTAAATTGTTATTGAGTTGGATTGTATTAACCGTTGTGGCAGAAAGGCCGGTATTATAAAGTAAATAAATAGAAACGGAACGCGTTGTGATGCTGGTGTTGCTGAGCGTATTCGAATTCATACTCAGGAACTGGGAATTGCCACTTTGATTAAAAACACCAAAGTAAGTGCCAGAGGTGCTGGAAGAAAAAGTAAGATTGGCTATTCTATTTCCGTCCAGAATCCGATTACCCGTTACAGCCCCATTGTTAAAGATGGCGTAATTCGTTCCGGTACTTGAACTCAGTTGAACCTGATCAAAATCATTACCAACCAACTCAAGTGTTCCAGCGCAGGCAGCCCCATTGTTGATGCCGTAAAATGCTCCACTAGTGGCGTTGGTATACGTGATGTTGCTCAGTGAATTCTGCTTAATACTGATCAGATCTGTAGCTCCTCCTGTATTGTAATACATAAACCGGTTGCTGGTTGACAAAGGCGACTGGTGGTTCGAGATCCGGTTTGAAACAATGCTCACGCTGTTACTGAAAATCGTGGTGTTACTGATCCCAAAAAACGGGCCATTAAGGGAGGCGCTGTTCGTATTTCCAGAAATGACATTGTTGCTGATGCTGATCTGGTTGACTGTATTTGTGGCGAGTCCTGTATTAAATATCAGGCCCATGGTTCCATTCCCGGTACTTAAAGCGTTATTGGTAATCGTATTGGCATTGATCAGCTGCAGATTGGAACTTACTGGTGTGTTGTGAATAGCAAAAAACGACGTGTTGGTATTCGAAAGCACACTGCAATTATTGAGTGTATTGGATGAGATGGAAACTGAATTTGAAAGATTTCCTGAATTGATGAGCAAATATTTCCGGCCCGTTGTGCTTTGGGATTGGAGCTGGTTAAGGTAATTGTTGTCGATATTCAGAACCGTTGAATTGGGCGAATTGTTGTAGATCCCATATAAAGCACCAGTTGTATTCATGAGCGAAGTGTGGTTCTGAATCACATTGGCTTGCAAGCTGATGCCTAGACTGCTTGTTGCAGTGTTATAAATCAAATACCGATCAGAAGTGGTGGTTTGCCAGTTAAAGTTACTGATGGTATTTGAACCTATGCTGAGTGAAGCGTTGCGAACCCCGTTGTTGTAAATCACATAATTCAGGTTCGGAAAGGTGGTGCCGGTGGTTGCCGAACAGGCATCCAAAAAATTCCCGTTCACGCTAACTACATCAAATGTTGTGGTAAGTGTTCCCCTGTTGTACAAAAAATGTACAGCACCATTAACTACAGTGTGTTGACTATTTGTTATGGTGTTGGAAGAAAGACTCAATACCGAACTGCTTGCGGCATTGTTATAGATCCCAAATTTCGCACCTCCCCCAAAGGCCACACTCGTTTGATTACTGATCTTGTTTTGCTGAAGCAGAATAGAATTTGATGCAGATGCGGTATTGTATACATCACAAATCGAACCGGTGGAATGCGCCAGAACCGCGTCGCTCAATGTATTGGAACTTACACTTACTATTGAAGCACTTTGACTGGCATTATAAATACCCATGATGGCCCCACTTCCACTTGTGTTGACCGTGTAATTTTTAATGGCATTTGAAAAAATGGTTACACCTGCCGATTGTGTGCCTGAACTGGACAGCAATTGCACCACACCACTGCTGCTGCTTAAATCCAGGTTTTCTATGGTGTTACCCGAAACATCCAGTTGCGAAGGCGAAGCCGCCACAGCATTGTAAATACCATAAAATCCTGCTGTTGTATTTAAGGTTGATGAAACCCCACTGAGAACGTTGTTTTGAATATTCGTAAAGTCACTTACAAGGGATGTGTTAGCAAGTAAAAACCGATTGGCGTTCACCGACGACCATTGCATTGAGCTAATGCTGTTTGTATTTATGCTTAATTCATCTATCACCCCGCCTCCACTTATAATTGCATACTGGGCACCGTTTCCGAGCACCGTGCTTTGTAAATTTTGGAGGGTGTTTGAACTCAGATCGGATTTATTGATTACTGTAGCCCCTGTACCCCTTGCGTAAATCCAGTAGTTGGCCCCATTTGCACTTTGCCGTGGGCAGTTTGTTATGGTGTTTCCTTTGATTGAAAGCGTGGAACAGGATGCGGCGTCGTTGTAGAGACCATAGAAAGCGCCAGCTGCTGTGTGCTGCGTGTTAAGATTTTGGATCAGATTATCGCGTATTAAAACAGAAGCCGCAGAGGCTCCCCCATTGCGGATTCCGTAAATGTCTCCCGTGCTGCTGCTTAATTGTGAATTTAAGATCAGGTTTGTGCTTTGTTCCGTTCCCAATGAGGAACTCGCCGTGTTATTTATAAAGTAAAACACACCGGTGGTACTGGCTGCGCCGTTTAAGTTGTTGAATTCATTGGAACTTATTTGAACACTTCCGCTTGCGGCACCGCTGTTGAAAATCATATACCTGGCACTTAACGAACTTGTAAAATAGGATGTGGAAAGGGTGTTGGAACTTATGCTCAGATCGACAACACTCACTCCGTTATTGTATAAACCAAAAAAACCTCCATTTCCATTGGCATTAAAGGTGTAATTGGCAACACTGTTGTTTAGAAACGACACCGCATTAAAGGTATTGGTAAGAGCCCCTCGATTATAAACCAAATGGTTGGCCCCTGTTGAAACCGTGTTCACAGAATTAACAAAGGTGTTGGTGCTAATGTTTAGAACCTGAGCGGAAACGCCGTTATTATACAAAGCAAAAAAGGAACCGCTTGATAAAAAACTCCCACTGTACCCTGACACCAGATTTCCTAAAATATTGACCGTTCCAATTGTTGTGGCTACTGGTCCGGTATTTTGAATGAGGTAAGACGCCCCGGTAAACCTTTGAACTGTAATGTTAGAAAAGGTGTTTCCCGACAGTTCAATTCTTGTGCTGTTGTTCCCCGAATTGTAGATGCCGTTAAAATCGCCCGTTCCACTTGCACTGAATTGACAATTTGCCAGGATGTTATTTGTAAATCTTCTAATTCCCGCAACTGAAGCGTTGTTATAAATCATGGCTGTAACTCCACTGCTTGCATCACCACTAACAGAACTAATTTGATTGTTTTGAATATTAAGGTCTCCATTGCTCAGCCCTGTATTGTAAATGCCATAAAAATTTCCTGTGGTATTTCCGGTATTTGTGCAGGCTGAAATCACATTGTTATCCATTTCAAGCAGGCTGCCCATTACGCCATTGTTGATGATGAGGTACTTTGCAGAGCCAGGTGCATTCCAGACATTGTTGGTTAGGCTGTTGTGGCTTATGCTTGCCATCCCCGAGGTGAGCAAACTGTTGTAAATGCCAAGGAAAGGAGAAGTGGACGCCGAATTGAAGGTACAGGAACCTATGCTGTTGTAGGCCATGCTGTTCAATGCAAAAGTGGTTGTAACCGGTCCGCGATTGTAAATGAGGTGAACAGAGCCCGTGAAGGTGCTGAACTGTAAAGCCTGAAATTGGTTGTTGCCAAGAATGATGGAAGAAGCTGAAGCGGCATTGTTATAAACACCATAATACGAGCCACTGGTGCTAATGGAAGTCGTTCCGGAACTAAACGTGTTGTTGCTCATCTCCGTGTAGCCAGATGTTGTTCCTGTATTGTAAATGGAGAATACAGCCCCGCTTGCGCTGTAGATGGTATTATTAGAATACACATTATTGCTTAGATCAATATTCCCACTTGAAGTGCCGGCATTTTGTATACCAAAAAGGTTGCCACTTGTGGTGCTGTAAGTATTGCCTGAAATCAGGTTGTTTGTAAAGGTAATGTTGCCTGCTGTTGGCAGTGAGTTATAAATAAAATAGGTTGGGCCCGAATTACTACGGTTAAAATTATTGGAATACGTATTGGAACAGGCCTCAAACGATGCGCTTGTGTTGGCGTTGTTATACAAAATATAAGTTAGACCGCTTGTGCTTGCAGAACTGGTACAGCCAGAAAGGACATTGGAATTAAACCGTATCAAATTTGCAACTGCCGCGTTGTTATAAACAAAAAAAGCACTTCCATTTGCGGAGGTGATGACATTGTTTGTAAACGTATTTCCTGAAATACTGAGGTAGGAAGCAGAAGCACCGTTATTGTAGATGGAGAAAAATGCCCCATTGATGTTGTTTGAATTGCTGCAATTGCTTATCAGATTGTTTTCAATAATAACCGAATTGCTTGAGGCGGTTGCACCCGAAAGATTTTCAATAACCGAAACCTGTGCATTGGTACCTCCACCGGTTAAGCTGAGGGTGTTGTTAAGTACACTCACGTTAGCGCTTAGTGCGGTATTCAGATAGATTCCTCTGAGCGTTGTGGTGTGATTGATTCCCGAGCCGTTGTTGTTGTTAAGCGTATTATAGGACACATTTAAGTTGTACTGGGCCAGGGTGCGGATGCCTGCCGCAGGACTGGCTGCAGCACCACCTCCAAAATTCAAAATTTGATTTCCACTAAGAATGGAATTTCCACCCACATCGTTATTGGTATCTGCAAAAACGAAAGGTGAAGGTGCGGCATAACCAATGAGTGAAATTCCAATGTTGCAATTCTGAATGGTGTTTCCATAAAACCGGTTATTGGAATGGCTTCCAGAGCTTGCCGTTACAGTAAGTACGGTGGTTTGACTACCAATCAAACTGTTAACCATGTTGATCCCCCTTGATCCGTCAACGGCAGGACCTACTCCGGCAGCATTGTTTATTCTGTTTAAAGTAATGTTGCAATTCCGAATCGTGTTGTTTTGGCAGCCGTCTGCGGCATTTGATTTAAAAAACCCAAAACCATATTCCATGGTGGCCGGGTTAGCCGCATTTAAATCCTGAAGATCGATACCATCAACTGTAATGAAGTCACAACCTACAAAGTGCCAGATGCCGTCTTGAACCGCAGTGCCCGGAGTTCGGGTGCCCCCCGAATAAGCGGTAATGAGTGGATTGCTGCCCACTCCTGTGCGCTGAAACGCGATGGTGTTTACTGAAGTACCACTGGCACTCAGGGTGTATCCTCCTGCTGGCGCTGTTTCTGTATGCCCAGCGTTAATCGTAATCAGAACGGGTCCATTCACGCCCTGAAGATTTAAATCAGCAATTGCCGCACCAACACTTGGGTAATTTGTTGGAACATTAAACGTTCCACTAAGCTGAGAAAAAACTTGATTCAGCGAAAGAAACGTATATAACACAAAAACTAAGCGTAAGCGCAAAAGTCCTTTCATAGCAAACTGAGGCCGGTAACCAAATATAGCACTTCTACGGCTATTTTAGATATAAGTTTCTATTATACCGATGAATACATCCATAATATCGACTAAAACTCAGAATTCTTGTGTGAATTCGAAAAAAAAGCCACCCTTAAGGATGGCTTTGAGTACTTCGAAGTCTATTTTATTTCTGTTTAAATGCGGCCTTTACTTTGGCAACATAATCCAGCTTTTCCCAGGTGAACAACTCCACTTTCATGGTTTTGCTTTTTCCATCAGGACTTGTAAATGTTTTTGTAACCGTTTCGTTCTTACGGCCCATGTGCCCGTAAGCAGCCGTTTCACTGTACATCGGCGTACGCAATTTCAAACGCTGCTCAATGAAGTAAGGACGCATGTCGAATACACGTTCAACGATTTTTGCAATTTGTCCATCCGTCATTTTAACTTTCGCAGTGCCATAGGTATTGATGTAAATTCCCATTGGTTGTGCAACACCAATGGCATAAGACACCTGAACCAACACCTCTGAACATACACCAGCAGCTACTAAGTTTTTGGCAATGTGGCGGGTAGCATAGGCAGCAGAACGGTCAACTTTACTTGGGTCTTTTCCTGAGAAAGCACCGCCACCATGAGCCCCTTTTCCACCGTAGGTATCAACGATGATCTTACGACCTGTTAATCCTGTATCGCCATGCGGACCACCAATCACAAATTTTCCAGTTGGATTGATGTGGTAATTGATCTTATTGTTGAACAGATGCGCATATTTTGGGTAATTTTTCTTTACGCGTGGGATAAGGATCTCAATAATGTCTTTCTTTATTTTAGCCAGCATTTTTGGCTCTGTATCAAAATCATCGTGTTGGGTAGAAACCACTATGGCATCAATACGAACAGGTGTGTTGTTGTCGTCGTATTCAAGTGTTACCTGTGATTTGGCATCGGGACGTAAATATTTGATTTGTTTGTTCTCGCGGCGCAAAGCGGCAAGTTCAATTAAAATACCATGAGCCAGATCCAAAGCCAAAGGCATATAATTGTCGGTTTCGTTTGTGGCGTAACCAAACATCATGCCCTGATCACCAGCCCCTTGTTCTTCCTTTTTCTGACGTTCAACGCCCTGGTTGATGTCCTGTGATTGCTCATGTATGGCTGAAAGCACTCCGCAGGAGTTAGCCTCAAACATGTATTCCGCTTTGGTGTAACCAATTTTGCGGATTACCTGGCGGGCAATTTCCTGAACATCCAAATAAGTTTTGGATTTTACTTCTCCTGCTAAAATCACTTGCCCTGTAGTTACAAGCGTTTCACAGGCCACTTTTGAAGTCGGATCAAAAGCTAAAAAGTTGTCGATGAGTGCGTCCGAGATCTGATCGGCTACTTTGTCCGGATGACCTTCTGAAACAGATTCTGAGGTGAATAAATAACCCATTGTGTTTGGTTTGATTGATTTAAGTTATTGCGAATTTTAAATTTAAGCGACAAAAATAGAATTAATGCTGTGCTTTAAAAAATATATTATTCACAAGGCTGAAAAGGATATAACAAAGGATTAACAGGGGCAGTGCCTCCCACTTTAAAATCACCAGCAAGAAGGCCGAAAAGACAAGAAACACGTAACGCATCCTGTTGCTTTTCCAGGTAAAATCCTTGAATTTTAAGGCTAAAAGCGGCAGTTCAGCCACCAATGCATAAGAAGAAAGCAGCGTGAAAACCAAAATCACCCTGTAATCGCTGAAAACGCCATAAATGGCAGAGGGCTGTTGTAAATTTAAAACAAGCGCGGCGATCAAAATGGCATTGGCTGGGGTGGGTAAACCAATGAAGGTTGTAGACTGCTGGCTGTCATTATTAAACTTGGCCAAGCGGATGGCTGAAAATACCGTGATCAGGAATGCCAAATAAGGCAGGTAAGAGTAAAAACCACTCAGGTACTGGGCATTTGACAAGTCGATAGAGCTGATGTTTTTTTGAATGGCTATCCAAAACAAGCTCTCCTCCTCCATACCAATCAAACTAAATTGCAAAAGGCGGTAAACTATTAAACCGGGCACCACACCAAAGGTCACCACATCTGCCAAACTATCAAGGTCCTTCCCAATAGGTGAATTAACCTTCAATAACCGTGCGGCAAACCCATCGAAAAAGTCAAGAATAGCCGCTAAAAACACAAAAAAAGAAGCCAGGACAAGATCGCCGGAAAAAATTTGTATGATGGCTAAACATCCGCACAAAAGGTTGCCACTGGTAATGGCATTGGGAATGTGTTTTAAGATCTTCATTTTCAGCTTAGGCTTTTAAATTTGAACTTAGTTCCTCCCATTTGCTCATCTCCACTTCCAATTCTGTTTTTAAACGATTGTAATTGTCAAAAAAATGTTTGTCCTGTACCAGTTTTTCATACTCTGCAGAATCAGAGAGTTTATGGTCCATGTTTTTAAGTTCATTTTCAATGGCCGTAATTTTCTCTTCCACTTTTTTCAATTGACTCAATACATTCTTTTGAATTTTGTCATCCTGAACCGGAATCACTTTCTCCACTTTCTTTTCTACAGGTTTGCTTACAACTTGTTTTACCCCTGATTTATCCAGATCCAGTTCATTCAAACGCTCCACCTTGCGCAACTGCATAAACTCCTCAATTCCGCACAAGTGCTCTTTCACTTTTCCGTCTCTGAACTCAAACAAACGGTCGCAAATGCCTTTCATAAAGTCACGGTCGTGACTCACCATAATCACTGTGCCTTCGTAATCGATCAGGGCCTTTTTTAATATGTCTTTCGAACGGATATCAAGGTGATTGGTGGGCTCATCCATCAATAACAAATTGTATGGCTCAAGCAACAATTTACACAAGGCCAAACGTCCGCGCTCTCCCCCACTCAATACTTGTACTTTTTTATCAATGTCGTCTCCCCTGAATAAAAAGGAACCCAACAATCCCCTCACCTGTTTCCTTACATCACCAACAGCCAATTCATCTATGGTTTCAAATACCGTTTTTTTAGGGTCGAGTTTTTCTTCCTGGTCCTGTTCAAAATAGCCCATCAACACACTGTGACCCAATTTTATGGTTCCTTCGTGTTGCAGTTTTCCTGCCACCATTTTCATCATGGTACTTTTGCCTTCACCATTTCGTCCAACAAGACCAATTTTTTCACCTTTGGTAATAATAAAACCAGCATCGCTAAAAATGCGTTTTTCACCAAAGGCTTTACCGGCGTGTTCCACAGTCAGTACAATTTTACCGCTGTGAGCCGGAGGCGGGAAACGAAAGTACATGGCTTGATTATCGTCCTCATCTACCTCCACACGTTCCATACGGTCGAGCTTTTTAATGAGAGATTGCGCGAAAGACGCTTTACTGGCCTTTGCCCTGTATTTATCAATCAACACTTCGGTTTGATCGATCATTTTTTGCTGGTTTTTGGCCGCGTTCTCTTGTTGTTCTTTTCTCTCCTGACGCAGCACCAAATACCTTGAGTAATTGGTTTTATAATCGTAAATTTTTTGATTGGAAATTTCAATGGTACGTGTGGTCACATTATCCAAAAAGGTTTTATCGTGGGAAATAAGAATGACTGAACCCGGAAAAGTTTCCATAAATTCTTCCAGCCAAATGATGGCCTCAATGTCAAGGTGGTTGGTGGGCTCATCCAATAATAATACATCCGGATTTTGCAAAAGCAGTTTGGCCAGCTCAATGCGCATGCGCCAACCTCCACTGAATTCAGCAGTCTGACGGTCAAAATCCTTGCGCTCAAAACCAAGGCCTTTTAAGATTTTTTCAATTTCCTCGTTTCTGTTGGCAGCACCCAAAACGTCAAGTCTGGAGTAAACCAGAGATTGTTCTTCAATTAAATTCGCATAAGCCGCGCTTTCGTAATCGGTGCGTGTTTCAAGCTGGTGGTTGATCTCATCGATTCGGGTTTCAAGAATATTAATTTCCTGGTACGCAGTTTCTGTTTCTTCAAACACTGATCGCCCGTGTTGGTGAATCATGTCCTGAGGCAAATACCCAATCTTACAAGATTTGGGCATGGAAATTTCTCCTGTAGTCGGATTTTGATTTCCGGATAGTATTTTAAGAAGCGTACTTTTCCCTGCTCCGTTTTTCCCGGCTAAACCAATGCGGTCTTTGGGATTAATCAAAAATGAAATGTTTTCGAAAAGGTTGTAGCCTCCGAAAGAAACTGTAACTGAATTAACTGAGATCATGCTTGTGCCTTACTAAGGCGGCAAAGATAAGCTAAATTTATGGGTCTTAAGTGGTTAAGGAATCCCAAAAAACAACTATTTCCCTACCTGTTCTTTTATGCTTCCAAATATTTCCAGAAGCTCTGTATCTCCTTCAAACTCCAACTTTGATTTGGCAAGCCCTTCAATACTTTTTATCCTCTCCTCCGTTTCCGGATGCGTGCTCAGGTACTTCATTAGCTGTGGTGTTTCCTCGCTTTCCTTTTTAAGGATTTGCAATAATCTGATCATGCCATCGGGCTGCATCCCATTTTTAACCATAATGGCCAATCCGTTTTTGTCGGCCTCTGTTTCCAATTCCCTTGAGTAGTCCAATTGTTTAAATTGGTCGGCTTGCGAAGCCAGACCTGAGGCATCTCCCAATAAAACGGTAAACAATAAACTTGAAGCCACGGAGCGAAGAATGCTTTTTAAGGAATGCCTTTCCGTTACATGGGTCACTTCATGGCCGATAAGTGCCACTAATTCCTCAGGACTTTCCATTTTTTCGAGTAATCCCGAATAAATAAAAATATTCCCGCCAGGTATTGCGAAGGCATTGATTTCTTCTGAAACAATCACTCTTACTTTTATGGGGTAGGTTTTGTCTAAATCCAGACGGCTAACAAACTTCTCGAGATAATAATTGACAGAGTCATTTGTTGTCGACTCTCCGGTAAGGTTCTCTGTAATGCTTTCTCCAAGAGAAATTTCAGTTTCAACCGGAACCAAAACAACTGCTTTTTCCGCCACCCAGGGTAAAACATACACATACAACAAAGCTGCCAAAACAATTACTGAGAAGGTGATTCCGATAATGAAATAAATGCTGCCGTTACTTAGTATGCCCTGACGTTCCCGCTTTTGCATTAAGTTAGCCTGAAACCTTTCGTTCATCTCCTTTGCAAGAGGACCGGTTCCCATGAGAGAAGAAAGATTTTTGTGAGTAAACAAAAAAGAACTTGCGCTGGGTTCGGCTGAACTCAGGTCCTTAAGATTCCAGCTGATCTTTTTTTCATCCAAACCGTTTAGCTGAATGTGAACCTCCTTTTCGCTAAGGGTATAGGAACATGGAATGGGTAGACTTGATTTCCCGTCGTTGTAAAAGCCCTTTTCGCTTTGTGTGAACACCATATTTAGTTCAGTTCGTATTTCACCGCATTAAATTTATCAATGGCCATGAGAAATTCCGAATTAATGGCCACCTTACTTTTGCGCGAAAACAATTTTACACTTTGTTTTAATTCTTCGTCCTCCACAAAAAACTCTATGCTGCTTTTACCCTGGTGTTCGTTCATCACCTGATCCAATTTCTGAACCACCTCTTCGTTCAGTTCTTTAAGTTTGATCTTAAGGCGAATGGAATTAAAACTGTTCTCCTTCATGGTTTCCAATAATTCAATGGACTTAATCTTGAGTTCAAGACTACCGGGTTGGTTGTACCGTTCCTGTACTCTGGCTTTTACAAAAACAAATAAACCCTGCACCATGTATTTGTTGTACTCCACAAAATCTTTTCCAAACAACATCAGTTCCACACTGCCTTGATAATCTTCAATGATAAGTTTACCAAAAGCATTCCCCGTTTTGCTGGTGCGGTTCTCAAAGCCGGTGATGATGCCCCCAAAACTGATCTCTTTGTTTTTAAATTGTTCAAGACCTGCCTTGAGTGCAGCGCAGCTGGCGTTACACCGGTGATCGATAATAAATTTATAGGGGTCAAGCGGATGTCCGCTGATAAAACACCCCAACACTTCTTTTTCACGGTTCAGCTGTTCAATGTCGGTCCATACCCTGGTTTTTGTGAGTTGAGGTTCTGAAACTTCCACTTCATTGCCTTCGCCAAACAAACTGGATTGAGACGTATCATTGCCGGATTGTTTTTGATTGGCGTATTTAATCAGGCGATCTGTTAAGGTGGTTCCATCAGACAAATCGGGTTCAAAAAACATGGCCCTTGTCACGTTTTCAAAACTGTCCATGGCTCCGGCCAGGGCTAAACCTTCTATGCTTTTCTTATTAATACTTTTGGATTCGAGTCTTGCTGCAAAATCAAACACAGAGACAAACTTCCCGTTCTTACCACGTTCCTCTACAATGGAATTCACCACATTCTCTCCCACGCCTTTAATACTTGCCATTCCAAAACGTATGCTGTTGTCGGGCATAACACTGAACTTCGCAAAACCCTCGTTCACGTCAGGCCCCAGCACTTTTATGCCCATCCGTTTGCACTCGTCCATAAAAAATGTAATCTTCTCAATGTTGCCGCTGTGGTTTAGCACAGAAGCCATAAACTCACTTGGATAATGTGCTTTCAGGTACCCCGTTTGCATGGCCAGATACGCGTAACATGTGCTGTGCGATTTATTGAAAGCATAACTCGCAAAGGCTTCCCAATCCTTCCACACCTTTTCGGCAATGGTGGTATCATGCCCATTGTGTTTGCAACCCTCCAGGAATTTGCTTTTCATTTTGTCCAGCACATCCTTTTGTTTTTTACCCATGGCCTTACGCAAGGTATCGGCGTCGCCTTTGGTAAAGTTGGCCAGCTTTTGCGAAAGCCTCATCACCTGCTCCTGATACACTGTGATCCCGTACGTTTCTTTAAGAAATTCGTCCATGCCTTCAAGGTCGTAGGTGATTGCTTCCCGGCCGTGTTTACGCGCAATGTAATTTGGAATATAAGCTATAGGTCCCGGACGATACAAGGCGTTCATCGCGATGAGGTCGGTAAAACTATCCGGCTTAAGGTCCTTCAGGTGCTTTTGCATACCCGGACTTTCAAACTGAAAAATGCCATTGGTTTCTCCGCGCTGAAACAACTCCAAACTCAGGGGGTCGTTAAGATCTATTGTATCAATATCCAGTTCAATGCCTTTGCTTTGTTTGATATAACGTATAGCGTCTTTGATGATGGTAAGCGTTCTTAAACCAAGAAAATCCATCTTCAACAAACCCGCACTTTCTGCAACAGAGTTATCAAACTGAGTAAGCAGCATGTCGCTGTCCTTGGCTTTTGTAACCGGCACAAATTTGGTGAGTTCATCGGGTGTAATGATCACACCACAGGCATGAACCCCTGTGTTGCGCACGCAGCCCTCGAGTTCATAAGCCTGTTTTAATACTGTGGCTTCAAGTGAATTTTGTTCGGCCAGTTTTCTGAATTGGTGGGATTGATCCACCACCTCGCGGCGGTCCTTTATTTTCTCGAGGTATTTTTCATCAATGCCACCCGGCTTAAGCAAAGATTTGAGTTCCGCTTCTAAACTATCAGGAAAGGATTTGGCAAGTTTATCGGCGTCAGCTAGGGGTAAGCTTAATACCCGGGCCGTATCACGAATGGCACTTTTCCCACCCATGGTGCCGTAAGTAATAATTTGTGCCACCTGATTCGCCCCATATTTATTGATCACGTAATCAATCACTCTATCGCGGCCTTCATCATCAAAATCAATATCAATATCGGGCATGCTGATTCGATCGGGGTTTAAAAACCTTTCGAAGAGCAAATCGTACTTGATGGGGTCCACGTTGGTAATTCCAAGGCAATAAGCAACCGCGCTGCCCGCGGCACTTCCCCTGCCGGGACCCACACTTACTCCCATTTCACGGGCTTTGGTGGTAAAATCAGAAACAATTAAAAAGTAGCCGGGAAAACCCATGCGTTCCATAACCGAAAGTTCAAAATCAAGACGTTCCCTGATCTCAGCGCTCATGTCCGGGTATTTCTTTTTTGCCCCCTCGTAGGTCAGGTATTTTAAATACGCGTTCTCTCCTCTATTGCCTTTGCCTTCATCGTTGGGATCATTGTCCCTTTCATCTTTAAATTCCTCAGGAATCTGAAACTTGGGTAAAAGCACGTCACGCCCGAGTTTATAGGCCTCTACTTTTGCGGCTATTTCCGATGTACAGGTCAGGGCTTCGGGAAGGTCGGCAAAGGAGCTTTGTATTTCCGCCACGGACTTAAAATAAAACTCATCGTTAGGCAAAAACAATTTACCAAAGCGCGCTCCGCTTTTTAATTCTTGCAACTCGGCTGGGTTGGCAAAATTTAGTCCTTCTTTTACGCTAATCAGAATATCGCGGGAGTACGCGCTTTTCTTTTCCAGGTAATAGTTGGAATTGGCAGCAAAGTACTTTACCCCATATTTTTTTGCAAAGCCAAGCAAAACCGTGTTCACGTGATCTTCCTCAGGCAAACCGTGCCGATTCAATTCAACATAAAAATCGTCAGCGAACTGTTCCTTGTACCACAGAAAAGCTTCCTCTGCCTGTGCTTCACCGGCATTCAGAATCAACCAAGGAATTTCAGCATTCAATCCTCCGCTAAAACAGATGAGATCCTTTTTGTAGGTGAGTAACACCTCTCTATCAATGCGTGGCACATAATACATGCCCTCGGTAAACCCAATGGAACTGAGCTTGGATAGGTTTTCGTAGCCCCTTTTGTTTTTTGCTATAAAGGGTACACTAAACCCATTGTCCTGCTTGGTTTTGTTGTTTCTGTCTTTGGTGATGTTCAGTTCGCAACCGATCAAACATTTTATTTCTTTTTTGGGCTCCCCGGTCTTTTCTCCTCTTTCAATGGCCTCGTTGTGAGATTTTACGGATTTGTTGTGTTTATCAACCGCCTGCCAGAATAAAAATGTAGCATACATGTTGCCATGATCAGTAAGTGCCACGGCTTCCATATTTTGTTCGGCTGCCTTTTTTACCAAAGCCTCCACCTCGGTTACACTTTGAAGAACGGAGTATTGGGAATGGTTGTGCAGATGAGAGAATGGCAAGTGAAGCGAAACTTTGGTTTCCGGACCCGTTTTCGGACTGACCGGGGTTTTTTCCTGAGTGTTTTTTTTCTCCTTAAGTTCTTTTTCCCTCAACAGCAATTCCGAAAGGTCAATGTCCTCAAAGTGTATGTTCCCGGCCTCTTCAGCACTAATGTCTTTTACACTTACAATTCTCCGTTTAAGCAACTCAAACAACACCCTGGCAGTAGCTTGAACATCAAAAGCGGCATTGTGAGCTTCTTCAAACTTGCTTGAAAACAATTTAACATACAGCTCGCTTAACGTAGGCCATTTAAATTTTCCTCCTCGTCCACCTGGTAGTGCACAGAAATTGGTTGTAGCGTCGTTTTTTGTATCGAGCTGTTGTTTTCCGATGAAGGGGTTTTCCAAACCACAGCGCAAAAATTCGGCGCCAATGATGTTAATGTCAAATTCTATGTTGTGGCCGCAGAGGTAATTGCTGGTTTCAACCACGCCCCCGAATTGCTCCAGTACACCCTTTAATTCTTTTCCCTCCTGCAGGGCTCGCTCTGTAGAAATGCCGTGCACCTGAACAGCATTAAAAGGGATGGTGTAGCCTTCTGGCCGGATAATTAAAGTGTCGTGCTGAAGCAGATTCCCGGCTTTGTCGTGAAGCTGCCAGGCAATTTGAACCATGCGTGGCCAATTATCAAAATCGCTAAGCGGGGCATTATAGTTTCGGGGTAAACCCGTGGTTTCAGTATCAAAAATTAAAAACATAGTGTATGGAAAGTCGTTTTTAAAATTACGGAATTGAGAGGATGAAGGGCCGGATGTTGAAAACTGAAGTAGAAACTTTAAAGTGAAAGAATTTTAGAGACAGCGCTGTACCTCCGGTCTGGAGTTCGTTATTCTACTGACTGCCAAATGTTTACAATTTATGTCAAGGTTTCCAAATTTCATGCAAAGCCTTATCTTTGCAAGTCTTAAAAAAACCGTACACGTACACCATGAGCAAAGAAAAAAACACCACACAAGCCGAATCAACACCAAAGAAAGAACGCATCAGCGTATTGGAATCAATCAGAAGAAGAACCGGATTGCTGGTAGGCATAGTAGGACTGGCCCTGGTGATTTTTATCCTTGAAAGCCTTTTGGGCTCTGGTTCGTCTCTATTTGGAGGCGATGAACAATCAACTGTTGGAAGCGTCAACGGGAAAAAGATCGACCGCAATGAGTTTGTTAACCGCATGGAAGGTCAGTTGAACAACTACCGTCAGCGTAACCAAAACAACGATGTGGATGAGCAAACGCGCGCTTCCATCATCGATAACATCTGGCAACAATACATTGTTGATCTGGCCATTCGGCCACAATTCGACAAAACGGGCATCGTGGTTGGTGAGGATGAATTGTACGACCGTGTGGTGGCTAACCCTGTACCCTACATCATTCAACAACTCAGCGATCAACAAACCGGAAAAGTAAATGAACAGTTTGCAAAAGCCGATGGCACCCTTGATCTTGTAAAATGGAAACAGGCCGTGCAAAACTTGCCTGCAGATCAGGAGCAGGTATTGCTTGGAATGGAGGAAAACGTAAAAACCACCCGTTATTTTGAGAAATTCAGAATGCTGGTGTACAAAGGCATGTACGCCACAACAGCCGAACTTAAAGCAAAGGTTCTTTCAAGAACCACCAACTTCAACTTTTCTTACGTCATCAAACGTTTTGATGCAGTCAGCGACAGCAGCGTTAAATTGAGCGAATCCGATATTGAAAAATATTACAAAGAGAACGCCTACCGTTTTCAGAACCCCGAAACCACCCGCAGCGTTGAATACGTAGCTTTTAATGTGGTACCAAGTGCCGAAGACATTGCTGGTGTTGAAAAAGAAGCCATTCGGGCTGCTGAGGAATTCAAAGGCAAAACGCCAGGTGAGGACAGTCTGTTCCTTGCTCAGGAAAGTGAGAACGGAGAAATTAAAATTGAAAATTTCACCCGCAAAACCATGATCGTTCGCGATTCTTCGGTTTATACCTCTGCACCTGGAACTGTATTTGGTCCGTACAACGAAGGGGCCTACTTTAAAATTTATAAACTAACTTCTGTCGCTTCATTAGCCGACAGTGCGGAGGTTCGTCACATTTTGATCGGGATAAACGATCCTCAAACCCAGCAGCCAAAGCGTAGTAAAGAAAGCGCAAAACGTACGGCTGATAGTTTACTTGCCTTACTAAAAACCAAGGCTGTGGATTTTGAAAGTTTGGTTATAGGGATAAGCGATGATTTGGGAAGTAAATCAAACGGTGGAAATTACGGCTGGTTCGACGAGAAAAAAGGTTTTGTTGAACCCTTTACAAAAGCGGGTTTAACTGGCACCAAAGGAAACATCAGTGTTGTTGAAAGTCAATTTGGCTACCACATTATTGAGGTGTTGAACGTAAGCAGTACGCGCCACAACAGCTACAAGATCGCGCAGATTTTTAAAGCCATTCAGGCCAGCGACGAAACTAACCAAAGTATTTTCGCCGAGGCCAGTCAGTTTGCAGGTGAAAACAACACCGCTGAACTTTTTGATAAAGCGGTTGACGCTAAAAAACTAACCAAACGTGTAGCGGATAACATTAAGGAAGGCGATCGTCAACTGCCGGGGCTTGAGCAAGCACGTGAAATGGTGCGTTGGGTATATCAGGCCGAAAAAGGAGACGTGAACATCTTTACGCTTCAAAACAAACATGTTGTAGCAAAACTGAGTGGGGTTCGGAACAAAGGCGTTCTTCCCTTGGAAGAAGTGAAGGAAGAAGTGACCCGCCTGGCGATACAAAAAAAGAAGGCTGAACTGTTCACAGAAGAATTTAATAAGGCTGGCAGTTCTGCCAAAACGATTGATGCTCTCGCAAACGCACTTCGCTTGGAAATAAAATCTCAGGAAGGACTAAACGCTGAGAACGCTTCAATACAAGGGCTTGGAAACGACAATGGAATTGCCGGAACCGTGCTTGGTTCAAAAGCCGGAGCGATGAGTAAACCAATAATTACAGAAAATGGTGTTGCGGTTGTCCTTGTAAATTCTATCCTCCCCGGAAATACTAACACCGACCTTCTTGCTGAAAAAACGGTGGTTGAACAAGCCCTTAGCAGTCGAAGTGATTACGAAGTGTTCAATGCTTTGAAGGAGTTAAGTGCCATAGAAGATCACAAGTCCAGAATTGACTAAATCATAAGAAAACATAAATCCCCTTCAGAAAACGAAGGGGATTTTTTAGTTCTAAACACCTCATTACATGCTCAAGATTAAAGACATCACTCTGTGCCTTGAAGCGTTTGCGCCGCTATCCCTACAGGAAAGTTATGACAACAGCGGATTGCTTTGCGGAAACCCGGAATGGGAGGCCAGTGGCGCTTTACTGAGCTTAGATTGTACCGAAGCCGTTGTTGACGAAGCTATTGAAACGGGCTTTAACCTGATCATTGCCCACCATCCCATCCTTTTTTCAGGCTTAAAAAAAATAACGGGCAGCACTTACGTTGAGCGCACATTAATTAAAGCCATTCGGCACAACATTGCCATTTACGCCTGCCACACCAATCTGGATAATACAAAACAGGGTGTAAATCAGAAAATAGCGGAGAAATTAGGCTTGCAGGATCTTAAGGTGCTTTTACCAAAATCAGGGCAATTGCGGAAGTTGGTCACCTTTGTGCCTGCTTCTCACCTTGATTCACTGAGAGAAACCCTGTTCCAGCAAGGAGCCGGGCACATCGGGAATTACGATTCCTGTAGTTTTACTCAAGAAGGCACAGGAACCTTCAGGGGCAATGCACTTTCCAAACCTTTTCTTGGAAATCCAATGGAATTAAGTCAGGAGAAGGAAGTTCGTTTGGAACTCATCTATGAAACTGCCCATGAAAAAAGTTTGCTGGAGGCATTAAAAAACAAACACCCTTATGAGGAACCGGCCTTTGATTGTTACCCCATTAGCAATAATCACCCAGGGATAGGCAGTGGTATGCTGGGTTCGTTTGAAACAGCTCTTGATGAGGTCGAATTCCTAAAACTTCTTAAAACGCAGTTAAAAGCCGCTTGCATCAGGCATACCCCCTTATTGAATAAAGTCATAAAAACAGTGGCTTTTTGCGGAGGAAGTGGGCGTTTTTTGCTAAACCAGGCCATTGCTCGAAAAGCCGATGCCTTTGTAACCGCCGACTTTAAATACCACGATTTTTTTGATGTGGAGGGAAAACTCCTGCTGGCCGACCCCGGACACTTTGAAACTGAGCAGTTTACGCCTGAAATATTTTATGGGTGTATTCTAAATAAATTTCCTAAATTTGCAATCCGTTTATCAAAAATAAACACCAACCCGATACATTACTTCTGACAAGATGAGTTCAAAAATTAAAGAGAAAATCGACGCTTCGGTTGAAGGAAAATTAAAAAGTCTTTA
>Ga0154020_10001472_pt1 | contig 29044 bp, 26 predicted proteins | sample Klosneuvirus_201_FD_109709 | JGI IMG/M metagenome (GOLD analysis project Ga0154020, IMG submission 109709) | Active sludge microbial communities from wastewater, Klosterneuburg, Austria - Klosneuvirus_20160825_MG | ecosystem: Engineered > WWTP > Aerobic digester > Activated sludge | place...
CAGCAGCCGTCGCTCCCTGCGCGGGGGTCGTCGTGGGCGTCGGAGCCTCCAGCGTGACCGCGGCGGGCAATACCGGCGCGGAGGGTTCGGCAGCGTTTTGCGCGCCGAGGTTCACCGGAATCAAGAACCAAGCCAGACTCCACAGAAACATCAGGCGAACCCGGCGAAATGTCCGCCGGTCAGCGTGGAACGTGATCCTCATTACACTTCCTCCCGGGAGGGGTCCAAGGGCGCAAGCATCTGTATTTGACCTGGAGTGACCCCGAGCAAAAAACGTTTTCCTTCGTATCCAGCAACGACGAGGTACTGCCGATTGCCGAGGGAGCGGCTTTCCTCGATGACGATTTTGCGCTCACTCCGGCCGGGAAGGAGGCCGCCGGGTCCACGCCGTTTGATCAAAAACCACGCGCCCCCGCCAGCGAGCATCAACGCACCCATCAGCAAGGTCCAGGACCGGGTCCCACCCTTTTCGACGCCGACAGGCATCCCGGCGCGTTCGGGGATCGCCTGCGGATAAATTACGGTGCCGGGCGCCCGGGGAATCGCTTCCTCCTTCGCCGCAGCACTCACCGGCTGCGCCGTCTCCAAAACGACGCAGCCGATTACCACTAGCAGCCAGCGGGTGACGCTGGTAAGTAAATAGGGGACGGACCTCATCAAGGACGAATACCCACCAAGCGGGATTCGTGCCATCGTGATTATCAACGTGTTAAATGCCTACTCATAAATATCTTATGTGATCTTTAGTTGACCGTTAAGTACGGTCAATTCGACGCCCGAGTCGAACTCTGACCTCCGGCAATTATTGCCGGGAAGAAATCCCCCCTGGCGGAGGGGGTTCGAGAAAGTGATTTTCCGCGACAACACAGTTCACACCGCTGCTTCGCGCTTCGGGTCGCCAGCGCTCCACCGAGTTAGGATCAGCGGATCCTCGCTGTATTCAGTGGCTACAAGGGGCGGCGCCTTCTCCAGACGGCGGCGGGACCGTCCGGTCCCGTCGCGGCCTCGCCGAGGCCACCTACATCGAATCCGGCTTGCAGTCATCGGGATGCGGGTTGTCGGCCACGCGTTCCTGAATCACCCCTCCACTGGAAAAGCGAAGAACCGGATCCGCCAAGATCAGTCCCGGGCGATCAGCCCGATGGGCGGCTGCCGACCAATTCAGTGATTTTAATGCCAAAGCTATCCTCAACCACCACGACTTCGCCGTAGGCCACCAGCTTGTCGTTCACGTAAAGTCCGACAGGGTCGCTCGCCTGCTGATTGAGCTGCACCACCGTGCCCGCGGCGAGTTCCAAGACCTCGCGCATGGAAAGCTGGCACGATCCAAGTTGGACCGTAACCTTGACTTTGACGTCCAAGACCAAATCCAACGTTTTATCTTCCATGGCGGAGGACCGTATCCGTGTTTTCCGGCAAAATCTTTTTTCCGAGCTTAACGACCACCCGGTCGCTATCGAGACCGACGGTCCCGGTGAATTTTGGAGTGCCGTTGAGCGTGATCGTCGTTTGATCGACGATCTCGGGTGGCATCTCGATCACATCCCCCACCCGCAACTCGGTGAGTTCGCGGAGGGAAAGTTCAAAAGCGCTCCACTCGGCGCGCACCGGCATCGAGATGTGTTCGTAAATCGGTTTCCACTCGGCCTTGACGGGCACCGTTTCCGGAGTCGTATCCCGATCCCGGTTCAGTTGCATCGCTTTGACCAGCGGCTCGATCGTGTAGTAGGGGATGCCGATCTGCATCTGCTCCGAGCAGTCGCCGAAAACGACCTCCATGCTCAGGGCGAGCATCACGGAATCTTTCGGTGAGGTCTGGAGGAAGCGGCCGTTGTTTTCATGGCCGATGACAGCGGGATGCAGTTCTTTTTCCGCCTTCCACTGACCGCACCATTCCTCGAGCACAATGCGGATGATGTCTTCGAGCAGTGCAACCTCGATCTCAGTCAAGTAGCGTTCGAGTTTCACGGAGTGCCCGTGCCCGCCGAGCATCCGGTCAACCAGGGTGAGAGCGAGCCGCGGATTGACGTCGAGGATTCCCACCCCCAGCAGAGGTTCGGTCTTGAACAGGCAGAGATGCGTCGGACTGGGAAGCGACTCGGTAAACTTCGAGTACGCGAGGGTCGTCAGCTTCGACATCTTCAGCGTGAACTCCATGCGCAGAAAAAGGGAGAGACGCGCGGAAAGATAGCGGATGAAGTCTTCGTGCAGCAGACGAAGGCGCCGCAACTCAACCTCGGTCAGAAAAACCGGGTTGCGAAAGTCGTAGACTTCGATCTTGGGGCTCTCGCCCGTATCCATCCGTTTCCCGTCGGCGCGGTAGACCCGCTGTTTCGGCGGCTCGATCGCCTGGGCCAGCAAACGGTCGATCTCACTCTGGTCGAGGATCTCGGAGATGGAATTGGAGTCGTCGCTCGCCATGTACGTGCGTCAGATCACTGAACCACAAAATCTGAGAAGTAGATCTGCTCGGCGACCTTGCGTCCGAGCGCCTGATTATAGGCGGCTCCAAGTTTCTCCCGAATGATATTCTTCGCGCCGGCCTCCTCCAGATCGGAGAGGGTCAGGGCTGAAAGCACGTTCAGGGAAACATCGAGCATCTTCGGTTTATTGGACTCGAATTGCGCCCGCAGGGTCGCATCCGCGCCGGTGACCATGAACGAGGTCTTCAGATAGCGCGTTCCCATGGTGCCGGCGAGATTCACCACGAGGTTTTCGAAGGTGTAGGTATTTCCTGCACCGGCACTCGCCTCGCCCTTTTTGCCGTGTCCGCCCTCTTTTTCGGGCTTGGCGGCGCCATGACTACCCGCCTCAGCGGCGGGCGCCGCATGCTCCTCCACGGGCGCGGAGAGTCCTTTGCGCAACTGGGGCACAATCACAAACTGGGCGACGGCCCAGGAGATTGCCGGCGCAAGCACAATCACCACCACCACGGGAATGAGCGTGGCCATCATGCCACCGGATTTCTTCGCGCCAGCCGCGGCATCCGCGGGAGCGGCAGCGGCGGCGGCCGGAGGGGCTTCGGGTTTTGCGGCCATGGCTGAAAATCAGTCGACGGAGTCTAGTGGCTCAACGCTTCAGGTTGACGATGTCTTCAAGCACGCTGTCGGAAACTGTCACCAGTCGTGAGCTCGCCTGGAAGGATCGCTGCATCGTGATCATGTTCGCGAACTCCTCGGTCAGATCAACGTTGGAAAGCTCCAGCGTGCCCGACTCGATCGCGCCCAGACCATTGGTGCCTGGGGCATTGTTTGCCCCTGTCAGCGCCGCTCCACCAATTGGGCCCGCGGTGGACATGCCCGTGTACATATTGTCGCCCGCCTTGGTCAGCGCGCTGGTATCGGCAAAGTTCTGCAACAGCACGCGGTTGGTCGTCGCGGAGGAGCCGTCCGAATAGAATTCAATCAGATTGCCCGCGCGATCCACGGTGATGGACTGGAGCTGCGTGCCGACCGGCGGCGTGCCCAGCTGGACGTCGCCCAGTGCCGCTGGCGGTGCCAGATTGGTTCCGCCCGTCAGGCCTTGGATACGATACCCCTGAGCGGTGACAAGAAATCCGGTGTCGTCGATGCGGAAGGCACCCGCACGGGTCACGTATTCCTGGGAATCCGCCGGGTTCAAAACCCGGAAGAAGCCGTTGCCGGAGATGCCAAGATCAGTCGTGACACCGGTGGTGTTCAAAGCCCCTTGGTTGAATTTTGCGCTGATGGCGCTGAGCTTCACACCCGTACCCACCTGGGTCGACGAGGTATTGGAGGTGGTCGCGGTCGACGGAGCCGAACTGCGCAGCATGTTGCTGAAACTGTCGGAAAATGTTGCCCGGGATCCCTTGAAGCCAACCGTATTGACGTTGGCGATATTGTTACCGATGACCTCGAGGCCCTTGGTGAAACTGCGGAGGGCGCTGACGCCGGAAGTGAGAGTACCGATGAGTGACATGACGCGGACGTTGGATTGACGGACGTTAGTGGATTAGGACGGGTTGGCTTAGAAAGCGTTCAGGCGGCCGGCAAGGGTTCCGGAGCTGGGGCGAGCTCGACCTTGGTGACGGCCGAGTAGGGATAGAGCACTCCATCGATCAGCAGACGCGGGGAGGAGGCGGTGCTGTCGATCGCGGAAACAAGGCCTTTGATGGCCTCGCCGCCGGTGGTGACCACGGTCACCTGGCGTCCCAGCATGGCGCCGGCGGAGTTCATCTCGCCGGTCGCCCGCACAGAGGCAAACTCGCGGGCGAGCTGAGTTGTCTGCTCGAGACTCGTGAACTGCGCCATTTGCGCGATGAACGCGGTGTCCTCCATCGGCTTCAAGGGATCCTGACTGGCCAGCTGAACCGTGATGAGTTTGAGAAAGTCGTCCTGTCCGAGGACCTGCTTGGGCACCCGGTTCAGACCGGAATCCTTCTGGACCGCGGCGTAGGGATCGTTGGCTGTGGATGAGTTGATTTGCATGGCTCAGGCGAAGGCGTGAAGGCGGGCGTTGGTTCCCGGCAGCACCGCCGGACGGATTTCGGCAAACGGTGCCGGCGCAGGGGCTGACCGCGTCGAGGAAGATCCCGGTGAGGGATGCCCCGTCTCGGACTGGCGCGAATGGGCGAACTGGCGCGCGGTGTCACCGCCCGCGGACTGCTCATGGGCGGACGAAAATCCGCCGGAAGATGAATTCGAAGAGGAGGGCGAGGAAGTGAAGACCGGATCGGACAGGCGGTAAGGCTTCTGTTCGGCGAGACCCGCCGTCTGAACCTGCCAGGCCGCCGTCAGCCGCTCCCGCAAATCGGCGGAGTCTGCTTGGAAGGTCGCCGTGATCGTACCATCCCGGTATTCAACCCGCACAGCCACTCCAACGTCGTCAAATTTGAGTTTGAAATCCATCCCCGGGCGCTCCGTCGCCCAGACGGTATCCGCAACGTCCATGACCCGACGGATCGCCTGTACGGCCGAGGACGACACGACTGTCGCCGTCGTCTCCATCACTGAAGACTGTGCGACCGGACCACTCACCGTCGACGTCGCCGCCGCAGCGGATACGGAGGAAAAACTTTCCTCGGAGGTCGGGACGGCACGTGCCGCACGAAAATCCTGGTGCATGGGAGAAACCCGAGTTGCAGCTTCGGTGCCAAGCGCAGCGCCATCTTCCTTTACTCGTTTATGATTAGTGATTAACGGACTGTTTTTAAGCGCTTGCCTCGCTGCACCCCGCTCACCTGGAGCCATGGCCAACTTCTCCGCGGGGCCTGCGGCAAATTTTTCCACGACCACCTCAACTGAATTGCCGGCCGTTCTTGCGTCGGCAACAAAGCCACCGTTCGCGGCGGAGGGTTTCGCCGAGGCCACCGCCTCCCCGACGTCGAAAACGGGAGACTGCTCGGGCGATCCAGGAGAGGTAGGCGCAACTTCAACCGAGGGCACGGGCCGCGGCGTGATCCACGGACTCGCGGCGACCGGGTTCCACGATGTCATTGCGAAGTTCGGAACCGGGTATGCGCCACCGGAAGTGTTTTCCCGGCCCAGGAAACGCCCCAGGTGCCAGCTCGCTTCGAATGCGGGCTCGTTCGCCGGGTCCGCTTTTTCTGTCGGGGCATTCATCTCCAGCGAGATGTTGGGAACCGGCCGGTTCTTCGCCGCATCCCGAAAGGGAAGGTGGTTTACCATCGCCGTCCGTGAGGGCGTCGCCTCGAGGATCACCGTTGGAAGGTCACGTTCGATCATGTCGATCTCGCGAATCGCAGCCAGGCCGCTTCCGTTTTCCTCGGACGTTGCAGCGGGGGCCGCGGTAGCGACGCGAGGCGCTGCAATCCGAGGAGCAACGCTCCGACTCCCGGCTTCAGAATGTGGGGAGCTCACCGGTGCCGGCAAAACATCCAGCGATAACGTATCGGATTGGCTCAGCGCCATCCCATCACTTCCCATCGTTTTGGGTTTTTCCGAGGGCGCCGCGACGGCCACGGGAAGGGCCGGTACCGGAACAGCTGGTTCGAAACTCGGAAGATTCTTTGTCGCTGAGGTGGTCGGTACAAAGGCGCGGCCTCGCTCAAGCGCGCGGTCGGACACGTGTTCTCCCGCGCGGATCAACGCCTCGGAAATGACCGGTTTCTTTGCTTTCGAGCCCACCGGTGCGGGCAGGTCTTTGGAAGGCACGTCGGAAATCAGCGGCGCCTCCTTAGGCGGCGCGGCGACGGATCCGGAAACCGCCTTCGACGGCCGAACCAGGTCCGTGGGACGGTGCGCGTTTCTTCCTGCCGTTGCTCGCTCTTCCCGATTATCCTGCAGTCGGACTGTTCCACCCCTGACCGATTCCCCTCGGTGGGGGGACTCCCGCCCAGGCGCTCCCTCGGCTACATAGGCGACATTTGTCACCCCGCGACGCTCAGATCGGGTGGATACCTCGTCGTCGGACGATACCCGCAAATCGGACTCCACTCCACGTTCCGGAGCATCTGCGCTGGAGGGATCGGGCAAAAGAGTCGGGGGCAAACCAACGGACCCGGGAGCCGGTGCCAGCGCTGCCGGCGTCGGCGCGACGAACGGGATCGCGACGATCTCGGGCACCGGAGAGTACACCATGGGAGAAACGAGGTCGGCAAATGTATCCACCTCGTTTGAACGTACCGGCGTCGAACGAACTTCATCCGGCTTCAATGGCTCCCGCTGGGTGGCCACAAACGACGAGACGTCGCCTGCTGGCCCTTTCGCCGAGGCAAACTCCCCCACCGACCGCCCAAATGCGGACGGATGACTTGCTGGATTCGCTGGAAATCGGGACGGAAAACGCCGACCCGCGGCGGGGCCACGACCGGGATGTTCTTTAAAATTCGTTGATCCCACTTCCTCCTCCGGTACGGAGCCGGGCAGATCTGAAACCACGCTCTCTGCTTCACTTTCTCCCTCTCCGTCTGCGTCCTGAGGAGGCAACAGCAGACAGCCAGTCTCGCCCTGCGGTCCTTCCGCGGAATGCATCCGTGCGTTCACGATCGCGGGCGCCGCGCCTGCGAGGAGAGACGCGAAGCTCAGGGAAGACTCTGCCGAGATCCCGGATGCCGGGCCGGCAATGGCAGCTGAGGCATCCGCGCGGGAAACCTGGAGGGACGGGTCAAAGGGAAGGACGGGAACGGAGATTGGCATGGGAGCACTCCGTCCTTGGGTGCGACACGCGCCGTCCTTGGCGCGTCGGTTTGGGTTGAAAATCAGGGTGTGGCGGCGGTGCGTGGGGTCTTCAGCAGGCGCATCCGATCAGAAAGGAGGGCGGCACGCTTGATCACGGCTGGATCGGGCGACTTTCCCATCTCTTCAAAGAGGGCGCCGACTTCGTCGGTCTTCATCAGCGACAGAACTTTCACGACCGTCAGCTGATCCATTTCGGCGAGAATGCTTACGGCCGCCTTTGGCGAAAGGCCGCGAAACGTATTCGAGAGGGTCTTCAAATTCTTCGCTTCGTCCGCCTTGACCTCAATCATCTTGTCGCCGATCTCCGCACGCAGCAACTCGACCTGCTTGCGCGTCTTGGCGAGTTCCTTGTGCTCGGCAGCGAGGCGCGACTCGCGGAGGGCGATCGCGTCCTCGCGCTGTTTCAGCGCCGCCTTCGCTTCCTTCAGCTCCGAGGCGAGGCCCTCGATTTCGATCGTCCAGAAGTCCCAGGGCTGTTCGGGCCGCTCGGGCTTTTCCGCTTTGGCGCGGCTGGCCGCCAGTTCCTGCACCAGCGGCTGCGCCGCCGTCCAGACCACGCCGACGCTGGTGCCGACTCCCAAGAGCAGACCGAGTGCGATCAAGACGACAGGGTTGGCGAGAATTTTCATGATTCCAAGATGCTTCAGGCGGCCGCGCCGAAGGTCCGACCAGCGCCGGACGGCGCACGATCATCCAGCAGGCGCTGGTTCTCGCGATCTTCCTCGTGCCGGTGTTCCTGCCGCGCGGTCTTTTCCAGTTTTTCAATCAGCCGAAGATCGCGTCGTGAACCGAGCCACGCGGCCCGCCGCACCTCGCGTTCGGCGACCGCTTTTTCGACGTCCGTGACCGCACCGCGTTCTTGAACGAGAAGAATCTGGTGGGCATGCAAAAACGCCACTTGATCCGCCGGCCTGAAGGCCCCCACCCGCTCGGCGACCATACCGCGTTCAAACTCGGCCTGCTCGCTCCGGACTCTCGCCAGCGCCTGTTCCGCTTGGGCCACGGCGCGCAGCGCCACGCTGAAAGCTTCCCGCATGCGCAGTTCACGGGCTTCGCGCACGATGCCTACCGACTTCAGAGAAAAGGAAAATTTCTTCATCGTCGTTCAGGTTACCCCAAAATCTGCGTCAGTTGCGCGAAGCTCTTTGCACGTTCGATCCGCTCATGCATTGGCTGCCGAAGAAATGCTCGCAGGGGTTCATGCAGCGCCACCGCCTGGTCGAGCAGCGCATTGGTTCCCTTTTGATAGGCGCCAATGGTGATCAAGTCCTCATTCTTGCGATAGCTGGCCAGATGCTCACGTCCACGCCCCGAAACCGCCGTCTCCTCAGGCGAACAGACATCCCGCGTGAGTCGGGAAACGCTCTCCAATACGTCAATCGCCGGGTAGTGATTCGCGTGGGCCAGCGAGCGCGAAAGCACGATGTGTCCGTCAAGAATGCCTCGAACGGCGTCCGCCACCGGTTCGTTCATGTCGTCGCCTTCCACCAGCACGGTGTAGAGCGCGGTGATCGTCCCGTGTTCACCCGAACCAGCGCGCTCGAGCAGTCGCGGAAGCAGGGCAAAAACACTCGGCGTGTACCCACGGGTCGCCGGCGGCTCGCCGACCGCGAGACCGATCTCACGCTGGGCCATGGCAAAGCGGGTGACACTGTCCATCAACAAAAGTACATTGGCTCCCGCATCCCGGTACGCTTCGGCGATGGCCGTCGCGGTGTAGGCCGCGCGCATCCGCAAGGGAGCGGGCGTGTCACTCGTCGAGCAGACAATGACCGAGCGGGCCAAGCCGGACTCGCCCAGATCCTTTTCAAGGAACTCGCGCAGCTCGCGTCCGCGTTCGCCGACCAATCCCACCACCACCACGTCGGCTTCCGCTCCGCGGGCGATCATCGACAGCAGGGTCGACTTGCCCACACCGGAACCGGCAAACAGCCCGACCCGCTGACCTCGTCCTAGCGGGACAAAGGTATCGATCGCCCGCACGCCGGTGACAAAAGGTTCTTTGATCCGTCGACGCCGCAGCGGATGGGGGGGCTTCGAAGCGGTGACATCACCCCGCTGCGTCGGCACGGGACCCAATCCGTCAATCGGACGCCCCAATGCATCGAGCACGCGGCCCAGGAGATGCAAGCCCGGCGTGGGCAAAGGAGGAAGATCGCACGCCATGACCTCGGCGCCCGCGTGCAAGCCGGTCATCTCGCCCAACGGCATGAGCAGCACATGCTGTCCGCGAAAGCCGACAACCTCGGCAAGGCAGTCGAACTCTCCGCGATCGGACCGCAGTTTGCACAACTCGCCAAGACCGACATTGGGTCCTTCGCTCTCGATGATCAGACCCGTCACGCCCGTGACCCGTCCCACCCGACGGACCGCAGGTATCGCGCGAACCTGGGCGCGAAGGCCTTCGATGAGTTGGGGAACGGTGGGTGCCACGGTGGAGAAGGAAGGATGACCCGTGTCTCAGGCGACGTTGAACTCGTTCCTGAGCGTATCGATTTTGGAGGAAAGGCGGGCGTCGGTCAGACCGAAACGGCTGCGCACCTGGCAATCACCCGGACTCAGCGCCGGCGAGGCCGTGATCCGCAGACCCGTGTAACGCGTTTTCCATGACGGGGTGACCTTTTCCAGGGCCTCGGCGTCACGCGCGCAAACCAGAAGCTCAAGGTTGTCGGTCTCGGGGTAGAGCTGCTCGAGCGTCTGCACGCACAATTTTTCCACCGCCTCCGGTGGCGGTTCGAAACCGCCGAGCAGGCGGCGGGCGATCTCCAGCACCAGGCTGGGCAGAGAAGCCTGCAATTGAGAGACCACGAGAGCGTCGGCCGCAGCGAGGCGTTGAAACAGCCCCTCCTGCAGATCCTGGACTTCCGTGCGAAACTCCACCAGCTGCTGATCGGCGAACAAGCGGGCTGCGTCGGTTCCCTTCTGATACGCATCGACCCGGATCGCGGCGACCTCGCTCTCGCTGAAAAAGCGGGTCGATCGACCAGGAATCGTCGCCCCGGAGAGCGGGCGGTCAAAGGCAACCAAGGTGGTTTGTGTTCGCACGGTGGTGAAGGTCAGGCGGACTCAAGCCACCACGTCGGCGGAATCGCCATCGAGCGTGATGGCACCCTCTTCCTCGAGGCGGCGAACCACCTGAATGATGGCGTCCTGCGCCGTCTCGACGTCCTTGAGGCGGACAGGGCCGAGCATCGAGATTTCGTCGCGCAGGCTCTCGGCCGCGCGTTTGGAGATCGAACCGTAAAGCCTGTCCTTGAGGGACTCGCTGGCCGACTTCATCGAGACCGCGAGGTTTGCCGAGTCGACCTCGCGCAATACGCGCTGCAGATCCGCCGCTTGCAGGCGGCTGAGGTCCTCGAAGCTGAACATCTTCTTGCGGATCGCCGCTCCGAGCGTGCTGTTGCGCTCCTCGAGCCGGGCCAGCAGGCCCTTGGAGGTGTCCTTGTCCAGTCCGTTGAGCAGATCCGCAACGGCGCGCACGCCGCCACTACTGTGAAATGTCGGACGAACCTTGGTGTCAAAGTGTTTGCCGAGGCTGCGGACAATTTTTCCCACCAACTCCAGCGACGTGCTGTCGATCGTGCCCAGACGTTCGATGACCTCTTCGCGCAGTTCCGGTCCAAGCAGGAAAAAGATCTCGGCGGACTTTTCGCTGCTGAGATAGGAGAGCACAAACGAGATCGTCTGCGGCTGCTCGTTCTTGATCAGGTTGAAGATCTGCCGCCCCTCCATCTCGGCGATATCCTGGACCACTTCGAGGGAGGTCCCGCCAGGGGAGAGCCCCACGCGTCCTAGGATCGAGTTGGCTTTGTAGCCACCCCGGACGCGCTCGACCGTCCGGCGCGCGTAGTCAAGTCCACCCAGGGTTGAGGTGACACTGTCACCGATGATGGGGGAGAACTCCTCAAGCACCTGTTGGCGGATGGAGTCGGGAACCATCGGGAACTGGCTCATATCGCGGCAAAGCAATTCGATCTGCGCGTCATCAAACGTGCGCATGATCTCGGCGGCGGCCTCCGGTCCGACCACGATCAGGAAGATCGCGAGTTTCTGCATGCGAGCGAGCTTGGAGTAATCGATCGCGACGGCGGATGCCGGGGGCGATGCTTCGAGTGCAGGTGAGGACATGGCGAGGGAGAATGAGGACGTTCTGCGATCGGGGCCGGGAAGGATTCGGCGGAGATCAGGCCTTCTTCACGGCGACCCAGTCTTTCAGGGCGGTGCCAATATTGACCGGCTTCTGACGGATGAGCTCATTCAGCAACTCGGGCGTGAGGGTGCCGGAGTTCTGCATCTGCCGCTGGGTTTCGCGAGGGGAGGCGGTCAGCAACTCGACCGGCACGGACTCCGGCTTCTGCCGGCCGAGCATGCGCCAGAAGACAAAGAGCACCGCTAGAGCGACGGCGACAGCGATGTAGCGGCTGGCACCATCAATCCATCCCTGAACCCGCGTCGCGGACTGGATCTCTTCGATCTTATCGGAGATGGGTTCAACCTGGAAGGACACCTCCTGCAAACTGACCAGAGAGTCGAGCGTCTGCCCCGGAGAGGGGCGCAAACCAAGCGCGTTGATCACGACCTGACGAAGTGCCTGCAGCTCCTCGGGGGTGCGTGGCACAGGCGCGGGCGCCACCGGAGCCGCGGCGGGCGTGGCCGCATCGGCCGGCGCCGCGGGTACGGGTGCGGGAGCGGGAGCCTTGCGCATGGCAACAAAGACGGAGGCCGTGACATTTTTCAACGTGCCGGGCTGACGAGTGACGTTGGTGATCGAGCGATTGATTTCGTAGGTCGTCGTGCGGTTCTTCCGATTGGTCTCGGTGACATTGGAGGGACGAGCCGGATCGGCATTAGCTGCACCGGGTTTGTCGGGCGTGTTCGCGGTGACGCCAACGACTCCCCCTGCGCGCTGTTCCGATGAATTCGAAATATCGTCGGTCGACGTCTGGGAACGCACTACCTGGCCATCCGGGTCGTACTTTTCCTGGGTCGAGGTGGTGGCCTCGGTCTCGATCTCCGCGGATACACGAACGACCGCATTACCTGCGCCGACCACGGGGATCAGCATGGTTTCGACCTTGCGGGCGAGATAGTCCTCAATCTGCTGGCGGTAGCGCATCTGCGAGGAAGCGGTGCTGAGCATGGGATCCTGGCGCAGATCCTCGGAGAGCACCCTGCCCTTTTGATCGACCACGGCCACCTGGTCGGTGTTGAGGCCCTGGACGGCATTGGCGACGAGATGGCGGATGCTGTTCACGGCCTCGGAATCGAGCCGGTTGCCAGCGAGCTCAACGAACACGGAAGCGGTGGGCTTGACGCCCTGGCCGGTGAGCAGGAGCCGGTTTTCCGGTTGCACGATCATCACCCGGGCGCTGCGCACACCATCGAGCTGGCCGATCGTGCGTCCCAGTTCGCCCTGGAGGGCGCGGAGGTAGTTGGTCCGCTGAACAAAGTCGGAGAGTCCAAACTGACCCTTGTCGAAAATCTCGAAGCCCACCCCATCACCGCTGGGCACGCCCTTGCCGGCCAGTTCCATGCGAAGGCGGTGCACTTGGTCCGCGGGCACATAGACGGTGGCACCACCGTTCGTGACCTTGTGGGGAACATTCTGGGTCTGGAGCGAGCTGATGATCTGGGAGGCATCCTTCTCGGAAAGCCGTCCGTAAAGGAGCTGGAAGTCGGGCTGCCGCGACCAGATGACCACCGCGGCGAGACTGCCGGCGACCGCGAGCGCGGCGACCACCAGCGAGACCCGCTGATTCAGACCGAGCTGCTGCCAAAGGCCAACGAGGGAGGAGAGAAACGGTTTCATGGGCTAGGCCTGGCCTCAGACGGGCATCCGCATCAGTTCCTGATACGAATCCACCAGTTTATTACGCACTTCGACCATGAGCTGGAAGGCGACACCGGCTTCCTGCATGGCGATGACGCTCTGATGCAACTGATCGTTCTGACCGAGAAGAACATTGCGGGTGATCGCCTGGGCCTCGGTCTGCTTGGAATCGACCGCAGACACCAGCTGCTCGAACACACTGCTAAAACTGGCCGGCGGAGAACCGCCCAGCATCTCCGGACCATCGATCCGCGGAGCCAGGGGACTCGCAGGCGCATCGATACGACCGGCACCCGGAAGACGGGTGAGCATCGGACTTTGGACACCTCCAATGGAACTGAGTAGAGACATGGCGGGGGTCGATTACTTGCCGATTTCCAAGGCCTTCATGGCCATCTGTCGTCCATTTTTGACGACTGAAAGGTTTGCCTCGTAGGCGCGCGAAGCGGTGATCAGATCAACCATCTCGTAGGCCAGATTCACGTTGGGCAGCTGGAGCATTCCATCGGCCCCGGCATCCGGGTGTTGTGGATCATACACCCGCTGTCCGGCGGTCTTGTCGGACGCGATTTGCGCCACCCGCACACTCTGCAGCGATGTACCGGGAAGACTTTGATTGCGCAACAACTCGCTCTCGAACGAAACCACCCGGCGCTGGTAGGGTTGACCATCCGGCCCGCGCGTGGTCTGCGCGTTGGCGATGTTCTGCGCGACAATGTCGAGACGCGTTCTTTGCGCGTTGAGCGCCCCGGCCGAGACATCGATTCCGCTGATGAGATTCATGATCCGTGGGTGAATGGATTAAGGGGAGAGGACGTTGCCCGACTCGGGTTCAACCGGCGCGTCCGGTGATCGCCATGCGCAATTGTTTGATGTTCCGGCTCACCAGCTCGGTCAGAAAATCGTAGTCCACCGCGTTCCGATTCATCTCGAGTAACTCGCGCTCGACTTCCACCGAATTGCCATCGGGGCGGACGCTGCGAGCCTTGGTGTCTTCCGTGAGTTTCGGAGTCAGCCCAAGGAGCGAGTCCTGGCCGGCACCGGCCGATACACGTGCGCGGAGTTCACTGGCGAAATCAGGGGCAAGATCGACGCGCCGGTATCCGGGCGTCTCTGCATTGGCGATGTTGGCCGCGATCGCGTTCTGCCGGAGCACGGATGCGTCGAGCAGCTTCCTCGCGAGCTGGTAATTGGAAGATTGGAAGATCGGATCGACCATGTGCCTCCCCTTCTGCAATGCCTGTGCCATCCCCTGAGCCAGAAACGCATCTCCATGATTACACGTGGGATAAAGCCTCAGGGCAATTTCTACCCCCAGGCTCCGGCGCTAAAGCCAGGACCCGACGGTCCGACGCGGCAATTCTTGCCCACCGAAATCGCTCTGGGGTGTCTTCCGTTTTTACCTTGTGGCCTTCATTCGCCGCCGAAAGCGCCGATATCCGGCCTGAATCAGCATGCTCGACCGCGACTATGAATTCATCCGCGAACTGGTGTACAGCCACAGTCGCATCAATCTCGGCCCCGATAAAAAAGAGCTGGTATCCGCGCGTTTAGGCAAGCGCCTGCGAGCGACCAACCTCACTTCGATCGGCGACTACTGCCGCTTCCTGCAGGATGAAACCAGCGCCGAGGAGCTGTCCCATCTGATTGATGCGATCTCGACCAACCACACCTACTTTTTCCGCGAGCCCGCCCATTTCGACTTTCTGACGCAGAAGGCCATTCCCGAGATGATCGGACGGCGATCGAAGGAACGGTGGCCAACGTTCAACCTCTGGAGCGCCGCCTGCTCAACGGGGGAGGAACCGTACTCCGTCGCGATCACGCTCGAACAGCATCTCGGCGAAGCTTCACCGCCCTGGCCCTGGCGAATCGAGGCCACCGACATCTCCCACCGTGTTCTCCAACGCGCCCGCGTGGGCGTCTACAAGGAGGAGGCGGTCCGCAATGTCCCCGTCGCGCTTCAGCGCAGCTGCTTCCAAAAAGGCTTCGGCCCGCAGGAGGGCAACTACCGGGTGAGGTCGAGCCTTCAGGAAAACGTCACGTTCCGGCAGCTCAACCTGCTCGAGGGTCCACCCCCGTTTCACGATCCCTTCCACATCATTTTTTGCCGGAACGTCATGATCTATTTCGACCGGCCAACCCAGGAGGAGCTCGTGCGCAAATTGGGACGTCTCCTTGTGCCCGGCGGATATCTTTTCGTCGGCCATGCGGAGAGCCTCAGCGGCATCAAGCACGAGCTCGAGCTGATCTCGACCGCCATCTACCGACGCCCTGCCTGAGCCCCGACCCGCCATGTCTCTTCGCAAGATCCGCGTTCTGATCGTGGATGATTCCGCCGTCGTCCGAAAGCTCGTCACCGAGGCGCTGGCAGTTGACTCAGAGATCGAAGTGGTCGGAACGGCAATCGATCCTTACCAGGCGCGCGACAAGATTGTCTCCCTCAAACCGGACGTGATCACGCTCGATATTGAGATGCCCCGGATGGATGGTCTGACATTTCTGCGGATCATCATGACCGAGCGCCCGATGCCGGTGATCATCATGAGCTCGCTAACCCAGGCGGGTTCCCAGCATGCCTTCGAAGCCCTCCGACTGGGAGCGGTGGATGTGCTCGGAAAACCGAACGGATCCTACTCGTTCGGCGACCTCGGACCGCAATTGCGCGAGCGCATCAAGGGCGCCGCGATCGCCCGCGTCCGCGGGGTCCCTCGCGCGGACCGCCCCGGCGCGGGCTCGTCCACCGGGAAGGCAAAATATGCGCCGAACCTCCCTTCCAGCGTCGTCCCGGGAGCCCTCCCCGCAGGACTCCGCGCCCTCGCTCCCGCACGTCGCCATCATCCCCGCCGCCTGATTCTTCTCGGCGCTTCAACGGGAGGCACCGAGGCCCTCCGAGAAGTCCTGACCCATCTCCCGGCAGACATGCCGCCGATCGCCATCGTCCAGCACATCCCGGCGGTCTTCTCTCTCGCCTTCGCCCAGCGGCTCGATGCCCAGTGTAATCTGGAAGTCCGCGAGGCGGTCGACGGCGACAAACTGGTTCCCGGGCTGGCATTGATTGCTCCCGGAAATTTTCACCTTCTGGTCCAGTGGGCCGGAGACTGCTATCGTGCCCGCGTGACGACCGGTCCGCAAGTCTGGCACCAACGCCCGGCGGTCGATCTGCTCTTCAAGTCCGCCGTGGATTGCGCCGGCGCCCACGCCATCGCCGGCGTATTCACCGGCATGGGCAAGGACGGGGCGGAAGGCCTCGCCAAGCTCAGGGCCAAAGGTGCCCTGACTTTCTCGCAAGACGAGGAAAGCTCCATCGTTTACGGCATGCCCAAAGCGGCCTGGGAGCAAGGCGGTTCCCAAAGACAGGTGGCACTGGAGGACGCTGCCGACCACCTCATCGCCCTATCCGAGTCCGCGGTCACCAGCGCCAGCCTGACCGTCTAGCCCACCGCCGCGCCGACGCCCTTCACCCCCTTCGCGTATGTCCCTCGCTGAACCCACCGTGGCCATCCTGACTGACGACCCACCCGCCACGCAACCCGCACGCGGACGAACGGCCCAAGGCAGCCCCTGGCCCGTGGAGCCGCTGCGTCAGGCCCCCCGGGGTCCGACTCAGTGCGCCCAGTTCACGATCGACACCGAGGATCGCATTCTTGCTCACCGCATCGCGCCCTGTGACCTCCACTTTGCCCGCGCCGGCGAGATCAAAGGACAGTCGCTGCGCCAGTTACTCGCCGACTTGACCCCGGATTGGTCGCGCGAACTTCCCCCAGCCTTGTTCACGTCCGAGGACTCGCTCTTTCTCCCCGAACTCGCGCCCGGTGTACCCGGACTGGGCCTGGGACTCCATCGATTACGCAGCGGCGAAACGATGAGTGTGACACTCGTTCCGGAGCTGGCGCCCAGTGCCCAACTGAAACGAGCGGGGCTGGCTGACTTTACTCCAGACGCCTCTTCGTTCGCCAAACTTTTTCTGCGGCTGCGCTCGGCCGAAGCCCGGCTCGACCAAACCCTGACCCTGCTTCCCGGGGTGGTCTTCAACCAGCGGACGGACTTCTCGTTCGCCTTCATCGGACCCGGTTTCGAGACCCTGCTCGGGCTGTCCCCTCAACCCCTAGCCAAGAACGGCCAGCCTTTCCTGCGATTGATTCATGAGAACGACGAGCGCTCGTTCCACGCCGAACTCGAAAGAAACACGGGCGCCACCCGGCCGTTTTCCAACGTCTACCGCGTGCTCAATCCGCTCACCGGGACCTACCTTTACTTGCTGGATATCCGCACCGTGGTCCGGACACCGGGCGGTCTGGTGCTTGGCTACGAGGGCATCTGGCTCGACATCACCCGCCAAAAAATCGCCGAGCACCGTCTCAGCAGCCGCGCGTGGAAGGAATCCCTTTCCACCCTCACCAGCGGTCTGCTGCACGATTTCAGCAACGTCATGACCGGCATCTTCTCTCTGAGCGAGATGTACCACAATACGCTGCCCATGAGACATCCGCTGCGGGATGGGCTCGGTCTGATCAAGGAAAACGCCGGGCAGGCACAGCGGCTCGTACGCAAAATCCTCGACCTCAATCGCGAAACTTCCGGGGAGAAAACGTACCTCAACCTCGGCCGGCTCGTGCGGGAGCAGCTGGACTTGCTCAAGGTCATTCTGCCGCGCGGCACTCAGCTCTCCGGGCCACCGGAGGATGGGGATTGGCCGGTCTTCCTCGACGAAACCGCCTTCCGCCAGACCATGGTCAACCTCGCGATGAACGCGCGGGACGCGGTTCGCGGTCAGGGCGACATTCGCATCGTGCTCCGTCTTTTGGCGAGCGGTGAAGCGGGCGCCGCCGGTTCGGTACCGGCTACTCCCGCGCTCAGTTCCCCGGCCGTCGAACTCTCGTTTTCTGACAACGGCGTCGGTATCTCGCCCACCCATCTCGAACGGGTCTTCGATCCCTTTTTCACGACCAAGGACGCCTCCCGGGGCTCCGGTCTCGGACTTTATCATGCCCGGCTTTTCGTCGAAAGCTGCGGCGGGCACATCGCTGCCCGGAGCATCCATGGGCGGGGGACCGACATCGTCCTGATCCTTCCCCTCGCAGACCTCGATCGAAACACGCCCCCGGCTCCCGGTGATGCCGTCATTCGGCGGACGGTCCGAGGATTGTACTTTGAACGCGACATGACGGACGAAGGGCCCCTCGTCGATGCCCTCCGCGCCCGCGATTGGATGGTCCGCACGATCGCCACCCTCGAGCACGCCCGCCGTCATCTGCGGGAGGAAGGTGCCCGGCTCGACTTCGTACTCATTCGTCAGTCCGAACCGGACACGTCCTTGCGCGTCTTCCTCGCCGAGCTCCGCCGCGATCATCCCGGCTTGCGCGTCGCCCTCAATCTCACGAGCCCCGCCGATGAAGGCGCCAACGGAGTGCGCGCACAGGTTGACCTCTTCATTCCAACCGGACTCACTGAGACCGACGCAGCCGACGCACTCGCGAAACTGCTTCGTCTCCCATGACGCCTGTCCTCCCTTCCACCGCGCCTTCCCTGCTGATCGTCGATGATGAGCCGATTGTCCTCGCAGCCCTGAAGGAGACGCTCGAGCGGGAGAAGTACCACGTCGTCGCCACGACGAATCCGCTGAAGGCGCTGGAAATCCTGCGTACCCAGGATTTCGCCGTCATCATCTCGGACCAGCGCATGCCCGAGATGATGGGTCTCGATTTTCTGATTGAGTCGAAAAAACTCAATCCACTGGCCTCCCGGATTCTGATCACGGCCGTGCTTTCGCTCCCAACGATCGTCGATGCGATCAACAAGGGGGAAATCTTCCGTTTTGTGGCGAAACCGTGGTTGCGCGAAGAGCTCACGACGACCGTCAAGAACGCCATCTCCCGTTATCAGTTGGTCACCGAAAACGAACGGCTGACCGCAGAAACCCGCCGGCTGAACGAAAAACTGAGCGCGGCCAATACGACGCTGGCCGCCCAAGTCAGGGATCTCGAGGCCCAGAAAGCCGCCCTCGACTCCGCCAACCGCGACCTGGCCACCAGCTACGAACACTCGCTCGAGCTGTGCAGCCGCATTCTCAGCACCTACGATCCCTACCTCGCCGGGCAGACCAAGGCGATGGTCGAGATCGCCCGGAAAATGGCTGAGACGGAGCACTTCTCCCCGGCCGAACGCCACACGCTCAAGGCGAGTGCCTGGCTGTGTGATCTGGGGTTGATCGGTATTCCCCGCGAGTTGCTTCGCCAATTCCGGACCAATCCGGACCGGCTGACTGATCCCGATCGGCTGACGATCAACAGCCATCCCATTTACAGCCAGACCCTCGGCTCTTACGTCGACGCCAACCCCGAAGTCGGCGAGACGATCCGCGCCCATCACGAGCGCTTTGACGGCAAGGGATTTCCCGATGCGCTCTCCGGTCAGAATATCCCTTGGACGGCGCGATGTCTGGCCGTGGCCGTCTGGTTCGTGGAGTGCGGATTGCCCAAGGACCAGGCCATCGAGTCAGTCATGGCCGAATCCGGTAAGGCGCTGGATCCGGAGGCCGTGCGCCTCTTCCTGAAGGTCACTCACTTGCTGCAGCTGCCACGTCAGGTCCGCGAAATTCTCCTGGATGAACTGGAGCCCGGCATGGTCCTGGCCAACGGCCTCTACAGTCCTCACGGACTCCTGCTCGTGGGTGAAGGCCAAATGCTTAGCTCGACGACCATCTCGAAGATCCGGAATCACAACCTGATGAACCCGATCAGCCAGCGACTACTGGTCTATTCCTGACCGTTCGCCAGAAGGTGATAAGTGGCTTTGACCGGTCACTCGGGCGGCCATTTGCCCACGTAGACCCAAGCCGTTTCCGGTGTTTGTCGGTCGTCTAAGAAAATTACCTAACTTGTAGGCCTGCTAATTTTTGCGTCGGAGACCCAACGTGCCTCAAGTTCCGGGGAGCGGAACCGTTGTTAACGCAGAACGCCGCTCTCGGCGCGACTATGCCGCCCGCTCTCACTTTGCCCTGTTCCGAACGCCCTGATTTCCCCAAGGAAAGGGACTGACCATGGCTGGCGCACCCAGTATTTCCGCTCTGTTTGCGCAGCGCGTGGTCATTGGCGTGGGAGACATGGCGGTGTCGAACCACCCCCAAGTAACCCTGAGCACCTACGCTTTGGGGTCATGCGTCGGCATCATCGCCTTCGATCCGGTCAGCCGGGCTGGCGGTATCCTTCACATCATGCTGCCGGACTCCCTGATCTCGCCGGACAAGGCCTCCAAACAGCCCGCCATGTTTGCCGATACCGGCCTGCCGTACTTCTTTCGCGCGCTCGTCGGCGTCAAGGTCGAGCGCAGCCGACTCCGGGTCTTTCTCGCGGGTGGAGCGAGCGTGCTCAATGGCACCGATCCGTTCAAAATCGGCGAACGCAATGCCGTCGCCGTCAAAAAAATCCTCAACGTCTACAAGATCCCGATCTGCGGGGAGGATCTCGCGGGCACCGTCAATCGCACCGTCCATCTGGAACTCTCCTCGGCCACCTTGACGCTGAAAATGCCCGATCGAACGGAGCAGTATTCATTGATGTGACCGCCCGCCCTGATGGTCCCGCTTGAGTATCAGCTTTTCAGTCTCGCAAGCATCACACTCTACGGCGGCTTGCACCTCTGGCTGCGCCGGCACCACGGCAACGGCCTGCCAGCCCCGCTTTGGTTGGCGTTGGTGATTCTGCTGATTTCGGGCTTTTTCCTCGTGCGTCATGCCGAGGAAGCTGATCGGGAAAACCTCCGACCTTCAGGGTCGGACGATCGCGGTGCCGGCGTCTCCGCTGAAAGCGCCAGCGATCCGATCGCCGGAGCTCAGACGCGACATCTGTGGATGGCGATTCTCGGACTGATCGTCGTCGGCGCATCCGGAACCTGGATCGCCATCCTCCACCGCTCTCTCGCGCTCCGCCAACAGGCGTTGACCGACAATTCGCGCGCGTTCCAGGGCCTGATCGATCACCTGCCCCACGCCTGCTGGGCCTTGGACGCGAACGGACGATTCACCCAGTTCAACGCCGCCGCCCGGTTGGAGTGGGGAGCCAACCCGCTCGGCCAATCGTTCTCCGACAATCCGCTCAAACTCCCCGACGATGTCTTCAACCGGTGGCAGGATCGTCTTCGACGAGCGACCTGCGGTGAACTCATCGATCAGGTCGATGTCTGCCTCTCGCCCGGCCGGACTCGCCACCTGCACACCGTCATCACTGCCGTCCGTCAGGCCGAACAGGTCACCGGTACAATCGCTACCCAAATCGAGATCACCGCCTACGTCGAAGCCGAGGCGGTCCACCGGGCGGCAACCGATACCCGGGCGATGCATCTTCAACAGACCGCGCTCGGCGCGATTGAATGTGACTCCCGCCTCGTCATCACCGCGTGGAACCCGGCCGCCGAGGCATTATGGGGCATCCCCGCATCGTCAGCGATCGGACACGATGGCATCGAACTGCTCTTTAATCCGCCGGAACGTGGGATCGCCCGGACCCGCTGGACTGAACAGTTGGAGGGACGTGGGCCACGTCAGTTCGAGTCGACCCACACGCTCAACGATGGATCGCACCGTCTCTGCGAATGGCACCTCACCCCACTCGTCGGCCCGGCCGGTGGAGTCATCGGATTGGCGGCACTCGTCCAGGACCTCACCGCCAAAACCGCGCGCCAGGCGCGCTTGATCCAGAACCAGCGGCTCGACTCGGTCGGCCGGTTCGCCGGCGGCCTCAGCGCTGAACTTTCGCGGTCGCTTAAACCCGCGGTGGAACACCTCGATCAGCTGGAGACCGCGATCGGACGCAACCTCACGCTGATGGAAATGATCCTTCCGATCCGCACCGCGCTGACCCGGACGTCTGAGCTGAACCACCGCCTCGCAGATCTGAGCGACCTACCGCCGGCGGATCGAGTTTCCTGGCTGCCAATCAATCCGATCGTACAGTCAGCGGTCGCAACCATCCACGGGCAACTTGATGCCCGTATCCGCCTGCTCCTGCTGCTCGGGGGTGATCTCAGCCACCTGCCTTTGCTTCCGGGTCTGCTCGAAAAAGCGGTCACTCAATTGCTCTTTAACGCCCGTGACGCGGTCCTTCGCCGCCTAAGTCACGGGGCATCTTCGCCGGATTGGAAACCGATCATCCGGGTGACCACTTCCTACGTGTCGGCTGCGCCGCCGGCGAGCGGCGATCGGTCCACGACTGCCCCCCAAAAATGTCAGTGCTTGGAGATTTCGGATACGGGTGACGGTCTGGATGAGGGGACCCGCACCCACCTGTTCGAACCGATGATCAAGGCGGGGGCATCCGGCCAGGCCATCGGATTGGGGCTGGCGAGCACTTGGCGCGCGATGAACACCCTCGGAGGCTGGCTCGAACTCGAAAGTTCCCCAGGACGAGGAACCTCCGCCCGTCTCTATCTTCCGAGCCCCCAACCGCCGCCAGGGGCAATCCCTCTTGAATCCGCCACGCCCGCGATCGCCGGAGCCGAGGAAGGCAAACATGTGCTTCTCGCGGAGGACGACGAACTGGTTTCGCGAGCCCTGACGTTCGCCCTGCGACGTGCCGGCCATCGGATCACCTGCTCCACCGACGGAGCAGCCGCGCTGGCCCTGATCCGTCTGGAGCCTTCCGCCTATGACTTGGTCATCACCGATCTGAACATGCCCAATCTGGGCGGACGCGATCTCCTGGCGGCACTGCACCGGGACGCCATCTCCGTGCCAGTGGTGGTGCTCAGTGGGCACCTGACCTCAGCCATTTTCGACGAACTCCACCAGCTCGGAGCGGCCGAAATTCTGCGGAAACCGCTGTTGATCGGGGACCTCATGACGGCAATCCGTCGACATACGTCCGGTCAGCCAGCGGATTACCTGACTTGACCTTCGCCTGGAGCGAAAGCGACGCGGCTGGACGGGTCCACCCGCTTGCCAAAACGGCGATAAAAACGCCAAAACCGGCCGAGCATTAAGCTGCCCGGCCGGCTGGCCACACAAACACACACACTATGAAACAAACCTTGGGGGGATAACTCCGGGTCCTGAACCGGAACATCCTGCAAGGCTAACCCCTCTATCGACACAGGGTACCTATCGCTTTAGCCGCCACTCGTTCGATTCTGACCACCCGCCGCTGGGTCGCGAAACCGGCCCAAGCCCGTCCCCCACCCTTCAGTGGCGTGGAACAACCCGCTGATTTTGAGCTCGATCCGCCGGGCTAGAGCCGGAGCGTCCCGTGCGTCAGATTGTCCTGCAGCAAGCGGCTGGAACGCGCGAGGACTTCGGGCAATGCGCTCTCAAGGATCGCCATCGTAAAGCCCGACTCCATCAGCAGCGGCGCGTTCAGTTCAAAAAGAAAACCGTCCTCGGCTACGCCGGCTCCCATCGAGGTGGCCAGGTATTTGGCCGCGTGCACATGGACCAAGAAAGGCATGTACTCGGCCGGCGCGTTGGAAGTCAGCGGATTGTACGTCGCAACCGCGACCAGCGTCGCCGGAAACTTCCAGCGCGTGAGCAGTTCCGAGCCCACCTCGGCGTAATTGAATCCGAGCACTTTCTTCTCCGCGTCCAGCCAGACGCAACCCGTCCCCCGCTGGTGTTCGCGGATCGCCGCAAATTGCTCCCCGCACGAAAAGGCAACCGCCAGCTTGCCGATCTCATGCACCAATCCCGCGGTGTAGGCGACGCGGGAGTCAATCTGGTTCATCTGTTCGGCCAGGTACTCCGCCGCCACCGCTGTCACCAAAGCCATCCGGCAAAAGTCACCCGCCTCCCAGCGATAGCCGTCCCCGGCCGTCGTCATCCAGCGACCGGCGATTGACAGTGCGGCAAGGCGGTAGATTTCCTTCAGGCCGAGGCGTTGAATCGCTTCCTCGAGACGCTCCACCCGGCTGTCACTCGACGAAAAATAGGCGGAATTCGCCAGCCGCAGGGTCGAGCTCGCGAGCACCGGATCGAGCCGGATGACTCGTTCAAGCTCGTCGACAGAGACGTCGTCACGCGAGATGGCCTCAATGATCCGCGGCAGCAACAGAGGGGAACAGGGAAGGCGAAGTGCTTTTTCGCAGACCTCGGCGAGTGTAATCATGATTCAGTGACGGACAATCAGGCGGCAAAGAGGGAGGTTGGGTCGAGGATCAGGGCGATGTTCCCGTCACCGAGAATGGCGCCTCCGGCAATGCCCGGCAAATTCGAAAGCAAACCGCCGAGATTCTTGATCACCACTTCCTGCTTGCTGACCATTTCATCCACCAGCAGCGCCGTCAGGCGATCGGAGGTTTCCACCAGGACAATGATCCCATCGGTGGGGTTCTCGATGCCGCCGGGGATCTGAAACCGCCGGTTGAGCCGGTGGATCGGAAGGATCCGACCCCGGTGCTCCAGCACCTCGCCCCGACCATGCACCGTGGTGATCGCGGCGGCCGCGGGACGGAGTGCCATTTGCACGCTCGTGCTCGGGAGGATGAACCGATCCGAGCCCACCCGGACCACCAGTCCATCGATGATCGCCATCGTCAGGGGGAGCTTGATCCGGAAAATCGTTCCCCGGCCCACCTGGGTGTCGATCTCAACCTTGCCGCGAAGCTTCTCGATGTTCCGCCGGACCACGTCCATGCCGACGCCACGTCCGGAGACCGAGGTGACTTTTTCCGCCGTGGAGAAGCCGGGGGCGAAGATCAGTGCAAGAACCTCATCCCGGGAGAGCTGGGCACCCGCCGGAATCACCCCTTTTTCCACGGCTTTGGCGTAGATTCGTTCGTGGTCGATGCCTTTGCCGTCATCGCTCAGTTCGATGTGAATGTTGGACCCTTGATGGAAGGCCTTCAGGGTTACGGTGCCATGCTCCGGTTTGCCGCAGGCGACGCGCACGTCCGGTTTCTCCAGGCCATGATCCATCGAGTTTCTCACCATGTGAACCAAGGGATCGGAAATCTCCTCGATCACCGTGCGATCCACTTCGGTATCCTCCCCACTCGTCTGAAAATTGACCTTCTTCTCGCAATCCCGCGCGAGATCGCGAACGAGCCGCTCCATTTTCTGGAACGTCGGTTTGATCGGGATCAGCCGCACGGACATGGCATTGTGCTGCAGCTCCTTCGTGATGCGTCCGAGCTGGGCAATGTTGCGCGCCAGGTGGGAGTTTTCATTGCCGATGGAACGCGCAGATTCGGCGATCTGGCTCTGGACGATCACCAGTTCACCGACCACATCCATCATCGCATCGAGCTTGTCTGTATTGACTCGAACCGTACTGGATGACCCCGTTCCCTTGGCTTCACCCGTCGGGACGACCGGTTTTTTCTCCGCCGGTTTCCCGCCCGCCGCAGGATCGAACGGGATCACCTTGCCGTCGTTTGCCGCCGAGGCCGCCGGGACCCCGGCTCCACCGCTGGCGCTCGGAAGCGGCACGGGCGTCGATTCAACCGGCGCCTGGACCACGGCCGGCTTCGCCGGGACCGGCTGCAGGGGGGCGGCCACCGACGCGATCGGGGCGGCCGGTTGCGCTGCGTTCGGATTGGCGGCAAGTTGCTTCACCAGGGCGATCAGCTCGTCCACCGGCACGATCGTGCTCGGCAGCCGGCCTTGCTCCAGGGCCAGCGTGATCTGACCGACCATCGTCTGCACCGCATCACGGCTCTGCAGGACGGCGGTGATGATCGTGGAATTGAGCCTAAGCTTGCCGTTCCGGGCGAGATCGAGGAGCGACTCCACCTCGTGCGTCAGCGTGTGCATCGGCGTCAAGTGGAGAAAGCCGGATACACCTTTGATCGTGTGGAAGGATCGGAAAATCTGGTTCAGGGCGTCCCGATTCTCCGGTTCACCGTCAAGCACGAGCAAGGACGACTCGATGTAGGCGAGGTGATCAAGTGCCTCGGCATGAAACTCGAGCAGGAGATCGCGATTTTCGTCCAGATTCAGTTCCAGCACCTGGTCGAATCGAACCACCGGGGTTGACGCCTGCGCGACCGTGGCAGCGGAATCCATGGGGCCGTTCGACGGGCCGGCGGAAGCGACGCGGGGCGCGACGACCGGTTTGCCCTGACGGGCAGCCTCCACGGCCTTGGGCAGCCACTCGACGAGTTGACGGAGGGTGGTCAAGGAGGAGTCATCAAACGGTTGGGCGTTATCGAGCAAGCGGTCGAGAACGGCCCTTACTCGGAGGATTTCATCGTGCAGGACCGATTCCGCCTCGGCGGCCTCCGCCAATTCACTGAGCAGGCTGTAAGCCGGGATCAACCCATCGTCCCGGCCAACCTGGGCCAGGATGGATTCACCCGCCAAACGGTTCAGGGTATCTTCAATGGCCGCGAAGGAGGACGAAGGAATGGACATAACCGCGAGGGAGGTTGGGAGACTGTGGTTTTCCCCCTATTCGGCCCAAATGCCCTGAAGCGTAGGGGTATCGGGGAATTCCTTAGACCACGGACCTGAAGGCATTTGCCCCTAAAGTGGCCCACGCTTGGTACGAAGAGAGTGGGAGAATAGAAAAACCCTGGCCTCGACCCATCTCTTATGAGCACCACTCAGCTTGCACCCGCGACGACCACCGTCCAATCCGCCGGAAAGTACCTGACCGTTTCACTCGACAATGAATCTTACGGCATCGCCGTCCTGAAAGTCCGTGAGATCATCCGGATGCAAAAGATCACGCCCGTTCCGCAGATGCCCGAATTCGTTCGCGGGGTACTCAACCTTCGCGGCCGGGTGATCCCGGTGGTCGATCTTCGTGTCAAATTTTCCCTCAAGGCGGACTTCGCCGATCGCACCTGCATTGTCGTGGTGCAGGTTAAACTCCCCGCCGGGCAGCTGGTGCAAATGGGTCTGATCGTCGATAGCGTCGAAGAAGTCGTCAACCTGACCGGAGCCGAGATCGAGCCCACGCCGGATTTCGGCGCACGGATCGACACCAGCTACATCCTCGGCATGGCCAAGGTCAAAGGCCAGGTGAAGACGCTCTTGGATATCGATCGCGTGGTCGCACCGGAAACGGTCGAGCACCTCGTCCAGACGTCCTGAGGCGCTCCGGAAGCCCCGGAAACTCCGGGCTTTCATCGAGCCACCTGTCCCCTACCATCGCGGGATGCGGATCCTCATCACCGGCGTTTGCGGTTTTGTCGGCAGCACCCTTGCGCATGCTTTAAAAGAGCGCTCCGGGGGCGCGGTCACGCTGATTGGGTTCGACAATTTTATCCGCCCCGGCAGCGAAACCAATCGCGAGGGGCTGAAGCGACTCGGCGTCAAACTTCATCACGGTGATTTACGGGCGGCAAGCGACCTGGAGTCGGTGCCCGCCGTGGACTGGGTGATCGACGCGGCCGCCAATCCCAGCGTTCTCGCTGGCATCGATGGGCGGACCAGTTCTCGTCAACTCATCGAACACAACCTCGGCGGCACGGCCAACCTGCTAGAGTTTTGCAAAAACCATCAAGCAGGGCTGAACCTGCTGAGCACGAGCCGGGTCTACTCCATCCCGGCGCTGGCCCGGCTCCCGGTCACCGCGGTGAATCATGCATTCCAATGGGACGCATCCAAGATCCTCTCCGGAAGTCTGCCTCCTGCAGGCGCCTCGGCTCAGGGCATCTCGGAATCCTTTCCCACCACCGCGCCCGTTTCACTCTACGGTGCGACCAAATTGGCCAGTGAAGCGCTGGCGTTGGAGTATGGGGAAGCGTTTCGTCTGCCGGTCTTCATCAACCGCTGCGGCGTGCTTGCGGGCGCCGGACAGTTTGGCCGCGCCGATCAAGGGATATTCGCCTACTGGATCAATAGTTACCTCCGGCGACGCCCGCTCAAGTACATCGGTTTTGGCGGTCACGGCCATCAGGTGCGCGACTGCCTGCATCCGCGGGACCTCGCCCCTCTCCTGGAGAAACAATTCAACGCACCGGCGCTTCCGGCCGAGGAACGCATCGTCAACGTGTCGGGTGGTCGGGACTCTGCACGCTCCCTCCGCCAACTGAGCGATTGGTGTGCGGCGCGCTTCGGTGAGCATTCTGTGACGGAGGACTTAACGCCACGACCCTTCGATCTGGCATGGGTGGTGCTCGATTCAAGCCTCGCTCAAACCCGCTGGTCGTGGCGTCCCACGCTCCCAACCGAAACCATTCTTGAAGAAATTGCCCAACACGCCGAAAGAAACCCAGATTGGCTCGAACTCTCCGCTCCCCTTTAAAATTCCTTTCCGCTCCACCCTTACGCTTGGGTTCGGCGTACAAAGACAGGCGCGTGGCGAAGGCTGATAACGACTGCAATCCAGTCGCTTCTAAATTCACGCAAAGCGCTTTCTCGCGCACCCCGGATATCGCCAATTTAATGCGCCTAGGTCGCGATAGTCCGAACAACGGGCTGGACAACCCATTTACACGGGGGAACTGTCAGGCCTCGATTTATGCCGCGGGAGCATCGCTTCACATTCAGAGGTAGGACAACAACCTCCTTCCTCCACGCCGACACCGAAAGGTAACACGTTTAGTGCAATCCGGACTCGACCCAAGCTCTGCGATTGGCAATCACCGCCAGCTAGAATCACTCTTTCAACCAACGATCAACACACCATGAAACACCTGATTGATTTTCGAACCGCCAAAAGCTGCTGGCTTGCGGTTCTCGGACTTGTTGCAGCGCTCGTCGCCGCGCCGGACCTTCTCGCCCAGGGCGTCACCACCGCGGGTATCGGCGGATTCGTCACGGACAAAACCCGCAGCCCGGTTGCGGGTGTGACGGTGGTCGCGGTGCACGTACCCTCTGGGACGCGGGCGGTCACGACCACCCGGGCCAACGGGCAATATTCTCTGTCGGGTCTGCGTATCGGCGGGCCGTACACGGTGACAGCTTCGTCGCCGACCATTGCGACCCAGGAAACGAAGGACATCTTCCTCGACGTCTCGAGCACGGCCGACGTTTCCTTTTCCGTGAGCAGCGAAGTCGTCGTTCTCGAGGCGATGAGCGTCACGGCGGATCGCGATCTGACCTTCGGTACGGGTAAAATGGGAACGGGTAGTAACTACGATGCGGATGCCATCGCCAACACCGCAACGGTACGCAATA
>Ga0154020_10001473_pt1 | contig 29026 bp, 25 predicted proteins | sample Klosneuvirus_201_FD_109709 | JGI IMG/M metagenome (GOLD analysis project Ga0154020, IMG submission 109709) | Active sludge microbial communities from wastewater, Klosterneuburg, Austria - Klosneuvirus_20160825_MG | ecosystem: Engineered > WWTP > Aerobic digester > Activated sludge | place...
CTATGAACACAGCGGCGTGCGCGTCGTAAGCATCATTCGTGCTGGCTTTAATAATATTATCGGTCGACGTGCCGGATCAGGAGGAGCTTCGACACTTACCCAACAACTCATTAAAAACACTATTATTGGTGATGAGCATTCTTTATTTAGAAAACTTAAAGAAGCAATTCTTGCCTTACGTTTAGAAAAAAAATACACAAAAGATCAGATTTTAAAATTATACCTTAACGAGATCCCGTACGGCTCCACAAACTATGGCATTGAGGCAGCCAGCCAAGCATACTTTAAAAAAAGCGCCGCAGACTTAACACTGGCTGAAGCTGCAACACTGGCTGCTATTCCAAAAGCTCCAAGCAAATACCTAAAAGATCTTGATGCATTGCGCGACCGACGTGATTTGGTTTTGGCACTAATGTATGACCAAGGCATGATTTCTGAAGATCAAAAAAAGGAAGCGCAGGGCGTGGCTTTACGTGTTTTTAAAAACGCCGGACCGATGGAGGCCCCACATTTTGTGCTCTATGTAAAGCAATTACTTGCTGATCAGTTTGGCGAACGCGCTATAGACGAGGGCGGTTTAAAAGTAATCACTTCTTTAGACTATGACAAACAAAAAGCAGCGGAAGCAATCGTAAAAGAGTTGGGAGATAAAAATGCCAAAGACGCAAAAGCTAACAATGCGGCACTTGTTTCAATTGATCCAAAGACGGGACAAATCCTTGCACTGGTTGGCTCGCGTGATTACAATAACGATGAAATAAACGGTCAATTTGATGTCGCCACTCTAGGTAAAAGACAGCCGGGATCTTCTTTTAAACCATTTGTATATACGTTTGCATTTGAAAGAGGCTACACCCCAGAAACAGTCCTTTACGACGTAACAACAAACTTTGACACAAGAGTTGGCGGCGATTACACTCCAAAAAATTATGATGGTAAAGAACATGGTCTTGTTACTATCCGACGTTCCCTACAAGGATCTCTTAATATCCCTGCAGTTAAAACCCTATACCTCGTAGGGTCAGCTGACACGATTGAATTTGCCAAAAGATTTGGATACACAACCCTCACAGGTGATTATGGTTTAAGCCTAGTTTTGGGTGGTGCGGAAGTAAATTTACTTGAACACACCAATGCTTACGCAACACTTGCCAATAACGGACTTTATAACAAGCCTGTAAGTATTTTAAAGGTAACAAGTAATGCCGGAGAAAATATGTATGAATGGATACCTACTCCGGGACAAGAGGCAGTAAAACCGGAAGTTGCTGCCACTATTTCCAGCGTACTTTCCGATGACGAGGCAAGAGCATGGATCTTTGGTGCACACGGCAATTTAACTCTACCTGATAGACCTGTAGCTGCTAAAACCGGTACAACCAACGACAATAAAGATGCTTGGACTCTTGGATACACACCATCTCTTGCAACGGGTGTTTGGGTTGGAAACACTATTCCAAGCCCTATGAAGGCTGGTGGCAATGCTTTGGCAGGCACTATCTGGAATAAGTATATGAAACAAGCCTTAAAAGGCACGGCACCAGAGACGTTTCCAACCCCACCAACTAATGATGCGCAAAAGCCTGTATTAATGGGTGGAAATGGCGGCATAACACTTGATATAAACTCTGAAACAGGCAAAATCGCCGTCTCTTCAACACCAAACAACTTAATTACTCAACGCACTTTTCTTCCACCTCATGACATCTTACATTATGTTGACCGTGCTGACCCTCGAGGACCAGCACCAGCTTTTCCAACCGATGATCCTCAATATGAAAATTGGGAAAAAGCTTTACAGGTATGGATGACAAAACAACAAACTACCAACAACATTACATTTCAAGAACCACCAACAGAATTTGATAACGGTCAGCGATCAGAACTATCACCCGAAATCAATTTTATCTTTCCGGTTGAAGGAACTGTGTTTACTTCTAGAGAAATGAATATACAGGTAACTGCTGCAGCACCAAGAGGTGTTGCCAAAGTTATTTATCAAATCGATAATCAACCTATAGGCACGGCAACAACCTTCCCTTTTAACCTAAACTACTACGCACAAAAACTAAATAAAGGACCCCACACGTTAAGCGCAGTAGCGGTAGATGACCAGGGCAACAGTAGCGAAAAAAATATTACCTTTGCCATGCAAGCAGAGCTGGACCCTCCATCTTTTGACTGGTTTGATAGTGAAACACTCACTCTAAGACCGGATGATTATCCTCGAGTATTTAATATTATCCCTTTTCGTTGGGACGATATTAAAAAAATAGATATTTATCTTTCCTCAGATTCAAATACACCTAGATTGATTTATAACTTTAACCATCAGGAAGACAAATTATTTAATAACATGTTAAATTTCACCTGGAAAAAATCTCCAGGCATAGGAGAACATCAATTACGTGCCGTCATGACCGATAATGCAAACAGAACCACGGATAAAACACTACTAATTACAGTTGAATAAAAATAAAACACGGGGGGGGTACATTCCCCGTGTTTTAAGTTAAAAATATTTTTACTGACGAATAGGCATTACAATATAAACAAAACTTACATCTTCTTTAGGAGTAAGAATACAAGGGCTATCAGTGTTAATTATTTTTAATACAACATTTTCAGTATCAATATTTGCTAAACCATCAAGCACATACCTATGGTTCAGTAATATACTATTTTTTTCTCCTTTTATGTCGGCAGAAATCTCTGATTTATGTTCGCCGGTTTGAGTTGAAACAGACGATATTAACACTGCCCCAGCAACAGGATCTAGTTCAAAATTTACAGCGTTTACACCTGTGGTTGTAAACAAGCTGGCAGCTTTTATACTTTTTACCATTTGACTCGTGGAAAACTCTGCTGTTGTATTAAACTCTTTTGGGATTATTTGTGTATAATCTGGATATTGACCGTCTACAAGACGAGAAATTAACTCTACATCATTACAACGCAACACGATCTGGTTTTGAGTCACAAGCATTCGAACATTTTTTTCATTTTCTACCCCTTTTGCAAGCGTAAGAATATGGTTTATTTCTTGAGCAGTACGGGCTGGCACGATTATCCGAGCCTTTTCTTCTCCTTGCAGTACTTTTAATTTTTTTTCAGCCAAACGATAACTGTCTGTAGCTGCTAAATACACATACCCCGGATCTTCATTAAAATTAAACAGTACGCCTGCCAACTCTGGTCGAATCTCATTTTTTGAAGCTGCCTGAAATACTTGTCCCAAACCACTTTTTAAAGCATCTATATCTAGCACATACCCATTACCCTCATCCGTTGCTGGAACAACTGGAAACTCGTCTGCAGGAGAACCTTTAATTTTTGTAGATGATTTTCCACAAACAACCTGTAATTCATTATCCACCAAAGACAGTTCAACTTTTTCTTCCGAAAGAAGATTTACAAAATCATTTAATGTTCTGGCCGGTACAGTAAATGTTCCTGGAGCTTCTACTTTTGCTCTCAAATTTGAAGTAATTGCCAACTCGAGGTTGGTTGCCAAAAATTCAACTTTTTGTTCTGTAGCCTTAATTAACACATTGCCTAGTATAGGCAAGTTTAAATTTTTTCCAGCTACTCCAATTACAAGAGCCAACGATTTTGATAGGTTTTCTTTTGTACAAAAGAATTTCATATACTTGTCTGTCTATTAGTTGTCTATATATAAATATATTTATTTGCCAACCGTTACTATAATGAGGTGGATAAGTGGGATAACTTTCAAAAACCCTTTATTTATCGATGTTTTTAAGTTTTTTTGTCTGTGTAAGATATGCGGGACAGAGATATGAACAAGTGGAAAGATAAAAACTTTTTAAAAAGTAAGGTGAATAGTTTTTTAAAAAGTGACTAAATAGGGGATGTTTTTAGTGGTTTTTACCAGACTTGTTAACAGGTTTTCCTCAGTTTTTAGATATTAGTGGTGTATAACTTTTGTTTTAGCAGTTCAATTTCTTGTTTAAGTTTTGCATCTTTATCTAGATCAACACTGATTTTATTGTCAGCATGCATAGCAGTGGTGTGGTCTCGTCCTCCTAATTCATTACCGATAGCTGGGTATGACATGTTCAGTTCTTTCCTCATTAAATGCATAATGATTTGTCGAGGGTAAGAAAATTTCTTTTCACGACTTTGCCCTAAAAGATCGGCAACGCTGATAGAAAAGAATTCGCTCACAATGTCGATGATTTGTTGAGGGGTAACTGATTTGAAAGCGGAACGAATTTCGTTGTTGGCAAGCAATGCCTTTACTGACTCCATGGTAGGCTCGGTGTTTTTAAGTTGGTGAAAGGCAATGATTTTGTTTAGCGCTCCTTCAAGTTCGCGTATGTTTCTATGTACTGTTGCCGCAACAAGCTGAAGAATGTCTTGGTTGAGAGAAAGATTTTTTTCTACACATTTTTTTTGAAGAATAGCAATTCTGGTTTCTAAATCCGGTGGGGCAACGTCAACAATCATACCCCACTCAAAACGAGATTTTAGACGATCTTCCAGGGCAGGAATGGCTTTAGGGGGTCTGTCTGAAGTCATAACAACCTGCTTGTTTTGTTGGTGGAGTTCGTTAAACGTATGAAAAAATGATTCTTGAGTTTTGTCTTTGCCGGAGATGAATTGAATATCATCAATTAATAAGATGTCGATATTACGGTAGCGGTTTTGAAAGCTTTTGGCATTACCATCTCGTACTGAAGAAATATAGTCGTTGGAAAATTTTTCGGCACTGGCATACATAATACTGATGTTTGGGCGAGCCTTTAGAAGGTGATTGCCAATAGCTTGCACAAGATGGGTTTTTCCTAAACCAACACCTCCGTAGATAAAAAGAGGGTTGTAGGCTTCTCCAGGCTTGTTTACAACCGCTTGAGCCGCTGCATAAGCCAGTTCTGAGCCCCCACCTACAACAAAAGTTTCAAAAACATATTTTGGGTTCAGTCCAAATTCACCTACTCGTGGTGGTGGCTTCACTTCATTTGAAGATGGTGTAGTTAGAAGAGAGGGGGTATTAACAGGCAAACTCTCGATTTGAGGAGTTTCGGTTTTTACTTCAGTGCTTTGAGTAGCGATGTTTTTGATGTTAAAAATTTTATATTCAAGCTTTTTTACCGGTTTTTCGGTAACTCTCTCGAGAGATTTAACAATCATTGGGTGATAATTTTTTTCTAACCAGGCACGATAAAAGTCGTTGGGAACACACAAAACAACGCAGTTGTCTTGGTAAGAAAGAATGTCGGTGTTTCTAAACCAAGTAACAAAGTTTGGTTTAGAAATAGACAATTCAAGCTCGGCTAAAACAGCTTGCCATATTTCGTGGTTTGACATAATTGAAAATATCTCTATGATTAGATTTTCATCTTATCATAATACATTTAAATGACCAATAGCGCACATTTTATGCTTTGGGTTGCTTGTGGAAGAACTGTGGACAAAATTGTTACCTTGACAAAATACGTTATTTACTATATAATAGTACGTATCATAACCAATTAATTTTAAGATAGTGTATGTCAACAAAGCGAACTTATCAACCTAAAAAAAGAAAACGCGCAAAATCTCATGGTTTTCGCGCTCGTATGAAAACTAAAGGCGGTCGTGGAGTGTTAAGTCGTAGACGTGCAAAAGGAAGAAAGAAATTAACAGTTTCTGACGAAAGAAAAGGAAAACGCACAAGAAAAACACGTTAAATTTAAATAAAGCCCGTTGTAAGACGGGCTTTATGATATACTAAAAGCGTAAAGATGTTGTAAGATAGTATGTTATTACAAGACAATAGATTGAGAAAAATGCGAGATTTTAGCTTAATTATAAAGCATGGTCAATGGATCAATGGTCGTTTTTTAGATATAAAATATCTAGAATTAGCCAAAAATCAAAACTTTTTTCCTAAAAAAGAAAATCCGGAAAGTTTTAAAAAACAGCTAAGAATAGCGTTTTCTGTAGGTTTAAAAATTAGTAAAAGTGCCGTGAAGCGAAATAGGGTGCGACGACAGATGAGTGAGTGCTTTAGATTATTGGTAAAAGATAACAAACTATCGATTGGCTATTACATATTGATAGTTCCAAAAAAAGAAGTATTAGAGAAAGAATATGCTGAAATTAGCCAAGAAATAGAATCTTTATTGCGCAGATGTGCAATATTAAAATAGCATATTTTATCTATTATTAGCCAAAAAGAATTAAAACAAGGGTATAATCGTTAGTTATATGAAGCAGGCATTACTGAAAATAGTAAATTTTCTCTTATTCTTGCCAAGAACTCCTGTTTTATTGGCAATTAAGTTATACCAGCATACAATTTCACCCGATCATGGTCCTTTTAAGTTTTTGTTTCCCCATGGGTACTGTAAATATTTCCCCACATGCAGTGAGTATGGCTATCAAATAATCAAAAAGAAAGGCTTAATTAAAGGATTGTTACAGGCTTTATGGCGCATTATTCGGTGTAATCCTTGGAGCAAGGGTGGAATAGATAATCCATAAATAAAAAATACCCATAGATATGGGTATTTTTTTAGCTCAAAGTTATCTTCGACCAGGAAATGTAGAGGTAATTTCTTGAAAAATAGTAGTTGATGGCTGGGGGGTAGTCTGGTCAGAGACAGTGTCTAATGGAAAATCATCGCGTGGAATGCTGGAAGTTCCGGTATTTGTTGAAGTTGGGTTTGTAGGAGGTGTAGTAGATGCTGAAGGAGCTGGAGAAGAGGTTGTGGCAGGAGCTGTGTTTGAGTTTGAAGTTATTGGTTCGGTGTTAGAAACAGGTGAAGAAGCGGTAGGAGTTAGTTCGGTATTGGCGGTGCTGTTAAAAGCCTCAGGTAACGACTTTTGCCAAAAGATAAAAATAAGACCAATAATCCCCGCTAGGATTGCGATGCTTATAATAAGCCAAGCTTTTTTAATAAAACTAGTCTCTGGTTGGTTGCCGTCTGTCATAGTATGAAGTTTAATATGTAAAATTTACTTTATTTTCTCAATTTTTTTAGTATTTGTAAATCCTTTTGTACAGCATCGTCTTCTGTTTCTAAGATAAAATTAGTGTGTTGCAACCGCTGGTCAGATAGAATGCTCTTAAATCCATTTAATCCTATCTGTCCTTTACCGATATGTTCATGTCGATCACGATGTGACCCGAGTTCCGTTTTTGAATCATTGCAATGAAAAAGTTTTAGGTGATCAAGACCAATAGAAGTGTTAAACATTTTTAATGTTTCATCTAGAGTTTTTGTAGTGCGACAGTCGTACCCCGCGGCAAAGGCGTGTTGTGTGTCATAGCAAACGCCAATGTTATATTTTTCTAATTTTTTATGATGGAGTATTTCACCCATGTTTTCAAATGTGTCACCAATAGCGTTGCTTGCGCCAGCAGAAATTTCAAGTAAAAATTGAGTTGTACCTTTATATCCCTTCATGATTTGGGCAAGGCAATCAACCAGTTGAGCAAACCCCTTTTCTTTGCCCAAATCTTTGTAGCTACCTAAATGGGTCATTAGGTATTGAGCTCCAAGCAAGGACCCCCGCTCTAACTCTTCTTTGATTACAGCAATAGATCCATTTTTAACACGTTCATTAGCAGAAGCAAAATTGATAAAATAAGGAGCGTGTATATACCATTCTTGTTGTTTATATTCTTGACAGGCACTTTTAAATTCAGCAATAATTTTTTTATTGATAGGTGCCACCCAGCCGCCACGGGGTGATCGAGTGAAAAATTGAAACACTTCACATCCGATAGCGGCAGCATTTTTTGGAGCATTCGGCAAACCGCCAGCAATAGATACATGGGCGCCAAAGTGCATATTAAGAAGTTTTCTTATCTGTGTTAAGAACTTTTTCTTTCAGCCAAGCCATTGCTTTTCTGTTTTGAATAGTGAGAGAAAGGGTATCAAGCACTTCCGGTTTTTTCAAGTTTTCTTCTACGTTTTTGTTATCTGGGTAAGCAGCTTTAATTTGTCGTATTTCAGCTTCCAAGTCGGTCTTTTCAGCCTTTATATTATTATCTAAGGCAACCTGGCGAGAGATGAGTGCGGCTTTTACGCGGCGCAGTGCTTGTTCGGTAAAATCTTTAAAAATATCTTCTTCTGTTTTCTTTAAATCTTTTAAATATTTTTCCATCTCCATACCTTGGTTGGCAAGACTGTATTTGAGTTCTTGGAATATTTTATTTTTTTCAGCATTGATGAGCACGTCAGGCACTTCAGATATTTCGCTGGCAGCAATCATTTGATCTAAGATTTCAATTTCTACTTTTTGTTCGTCTTTATTTTTTGCATCTTCGTTTAAGTTGGTTTTAATGATAGTTTTTAAGCTTGTTAAATTTTCTTGACCTAATGATTTTGCAAATTCATCATTAATATCAGGGTGTTGTAACTCAAACACATCGTTAACTTTTACTTTAAAATCTATATTTTTTCCTGCCAAGTGTTTTTGGTAATGATCTTTAGGAAACTTTAAAGAAAATTCTTTAGTGTCATCTTTTTTTAAACCAATGAGTTGTTCAGCGAGTCCGGGAATATAGTGGTCTTCACTTAAATATACTTGGTGGTTTGGTGCCTGCCCGCCTTCGACTGGCACTTTGTCTAAAAACATTTCCATGTTGATTACCACCTTGTCTTCTTTGGTTGAAATATCATTTTTTAAAATTTCCTTAGTCTGCATTTTTTTCAGATCATTAAGTACAGTGTCAATGTCTGCGTCAGCAATTTCTTTTGCCTGGTGTGTAACTTGTACGGTTGCCAAATCACCCAGTTTAATTTTAGGTAATAAAGCTACGGTAGCGGTAAACACCAAATCATTTCCAGGTGCAATTTTGGTAATGGTAATTTGCGGCATTCCAACAGTATCAAGCGCGGCTTCTTTGGCGGCAGTAAAGAAGTTTTTCTCTACAATTGACTGCATCGCTTCTTCAATAATGCGAATTTCACCAACTTGCTGCTTGACCATTTCATAAGGTGCCTTACCAGCGCGGAAACCTTTGATGGCTGCTCGTTCGGAAATGCGTACAGCCGCAGCTTCCATGTCTTTTTTATAGTCTGCTGGTTCTACGGTTATGGTGATTTCAACCTGAGATTTTTCAAGAGTTTTTAGTTCGTATTTCATAAGCAAAGTAAGTGAAAATATATGTGATAATTCACAATATAGTTTGATGAATAAAGTATTAGGATTTTACTTTGAAAATACTCAGTTGTCAATGCTGGCACATGTTACAATAAAAAGCCGTTATTCTCTAACTTCTTTGTTGTAGAAGATAAAGAATACACGGCTTTTTTGATCAGGTACCAATATTTGGCAGCTTTCTATGGTTTGGTATGTCGTCGGTAGTACCATTTTATATATAGTTCAGATATCAGGGTTGGTATAACTATAATAAAGAGAAGCGCAGCCCCAATTGCCGCAAGACTGGCGTATACTGGCGACCAGCTAGTTTGTGTAATGAACTGAATGGCGATTCCTGCGCCGACGGGCCCCGATAGATGGGCTACCATTGAGAGTTTTCTTGGTGACATGAATTCCTCCTAAAAGTTAGGATAGTGTAAAAAAACAGGTATGTCAATTTGTAAAATTATAAAAATACCCTCTTGTAAAGGGTATTTTTATGTTGAGTGTAGTTAGGTTTATTTGAGCAGCAAGCCAACAATGAGAAGGGCAACGATATTAGCTACTTTAATCATTGGGTTGATAGCTGGACCAGCGGTGTCTTTGTATGGGTCACCGACAGTATCTCCAGTTACAGCTGCTTGATGGGCAAAAGAACCTTTGCCTCCGTAGTTTCCTTTTTCAATATATTTTTTAGCATTATCCCAAGCGCCACCGCCGGTTGTCATAGAGATAGCGACAAATAGCCCGGTAATAATTGTGCCAAGTAATAGTCCGCCGAGAGCTTCAATGCCTAAAAACCATCCAACTAAAATAGGTGCGATGAGAGGTATGCCAGCAGGTAAAACCATTTGGTTGATCGCGCCTTTAGTAACGATATCAACGGCTTTGCCGTAGTCTGGTTTATTTGTCCTTTCCATAATACCAGGAATTTCCTTGAATTGTCTGCGAACTTCTTCTACTACCTTGCCTGCGACTTTACCAACAGATTCCATAAGCATGGCACCGAACAAGTATGGTAATAATCCGCCAATAAAGAGACCAGCTAACACTTTTGGATCGTTGATTAAAAATTGTACAGAATCAGGAAGTTTATGCGTATAGTCAGCAAATAAAACTAATGACGCAAGACCTGCACTCGCAATAGCATATCCTTTGGTAACAGCTTTAGTAGTGTTGCCAACAGCGTCTAGTTTGTCGGTAATATCGCGAACATTTTCTGGTAGCTCACTCATTTCAGCAATTCCGCCTGCATTGTCGGTGATAGGACCGTATGCGTCAATAGTTACGATGATACCAGCCAAAGAAAGCATGCTCATTGCAGCTACTGCCACACCATATAATCCAGCTAACCAGTAAGTGCCAAGAATAGAAGTAACTATAAAGAGTACTGGCCAAGCTGTTGATCTCATAGACACAGCAAGTCCGGCAATAACATTTGTTCCGTGTCCGGTTTCGCTTGCTTTAGCAATCTGTTTTACAGGGTTATATTCGGTTGAGGTGTAATATTCAGTAATCCAAACCATCGCGGTCGCAAGCACCAAGCCAATTACGGAAGAAGCGTAAATTTTATTGACATCATATCCTGCCAAATCACTCATTAGCCATTTGGTCACAGGATAAAAAGCAATCAAAGAAAGTATGCCTGAGGCAGCAAGCCCTTTGTATAAGGATTGCATGATGTTTTGTTTTTTACCCAAACGAATAAAGAATGTTCCGGCGATAGAAGCAATAATTGAAACACCTCCTAGGACTAAGGGGTAAATAACGGCTTTTTCATTGCCCACAAAAAGTAATCCACTGAGCACCATGGTAGCAATAGCAGTAACGGCGTAAGTCTCAAAAAGATCCGCTGCCATTCCCGCACAGTCTCCAACATTATCTCCAACATTATCAGCAATAACAGCCGGGTTGCGAGGATCGTCTTCAGGGATGCCTTTTTCTACCTTGCCAACTAAATCAGCACCAACATCAGCTGCTTTGGTAAAAATACCACCGCCAATTCTGGCAAAAACTGAAATTAAGCTTCCGCCAAATGCCAAGCCGATTAAAGCGGATAAGTCTTTTGTTAAAAAATAAAAACCAGAAACTCCCAACAAGCCAAGACCAACCACCATTAAGCCAGTAATAGATCCGCCACGGACAGCTACATCGAGAGCTGCCTTCATGCCTCTTTTGGCAGCTTCGGCAGTTTTAATATTGGCTCTAACAGAAACATTCATGCCGATAATACCTGCCAAACCAGATAAAGTTGCGCCCACAACAAAGCTTATGGCAGTCAACCAGTTCACCATAAGTCCAAGTAGCACAAAAACTACGAGCGCGACTAGTGCGATAGTTTTGTACTGTCTTCCTAAATAAGCTTTGGCGCCCTCTTGAATGGCTTTGGCGATAGCTTTCATACGGTCATCGCCTGCAGGTTGTTTGTTGATCCAGCTAATTAAAACTACTCCATACAATATTGCCAAAATGGATGGCACTATTGCGTAAAGAACCACGGTCATACGCGTTTAATTAAAATTAATTAAAGATATATAGTAAGGTTGTTTTAATCAATATGATATGTTAAGATAACGTTTACGTCAAGGCATATGCGCTATAAGATACTGCTAAAAACGTTACAATTTTTGATATATATCAAAAGATTTTTTTGGTGGTTTTCTGCCAAAATTGTTTTTGTTTTAGCCAAAATATTTGCACCTGCATGGAGAGTTATAGGGTTAGTACATTACAAATTTAGTTATTTTTATAAAAAAATTGCTAATATTAGCGGAATTGACGGTCAGATGGTGAAGCGGGATAATTTGCAGGCAGTAGTGTTTTTAACACTCTTTTTGATAACATTGCCTCAAACAAGGCTGTATGCAAAAAAAGAAGCTGGTCTGCCAGGGAATAAAACTCTAGCTTATTCGCTTACACCTATTGATCAAGATTATAGTATAGAAGAAGTAACGGCAGAGCTGGGTAACGACACGGACAATTTGGCGCCAGCTGCATGGAAAACAGGTGTAATTAGCCAAGACCAGTTTTCTGGTGTGGGTTTAGAAGGTGTGGAGCTTGGCAGTATAGTTGCAGGTGGAAACGCCCTTTCTAAGCCAATAATTTTTCCAGGAATAGCGATTAGTGGTGGACGGGATAAAATTATAGAATATCTAGTAGAAGATGGCGACTCTTTGGGTAGAATTGCTGCTAAGTTTCAGATTAGTATAGCAACAATATTATGGGAGAATAATCTTGGGATCAATTCTTACCTGCATCCGGGTGATAAACTGGTCATTTTACCTGTAAGCGGATTAACACATACGATAAAGAGAGGTGACACCCTGAAGAAAATTGCTGCATTATATAGCGCTAATATTGATGAAATTGTTAAATTTAATAAATTAAAGCCCGATGGTACGGATTTGGTAGCTGGAGAAAAAATTATGATTCCTAATGGTTTGAGATCTGCGCCTCAAACAGTTACCGCCATTGCTCGTCCGACTACGCAAACCATCAAGCCGCCGTCTTCTCGGCAAATCCCGACAGTTTCTGGTTACGTATGGCCCACAGCTGTGCGTCTTGTGACGCAATATTTTACTTGGCAGCATCATGGTCTTGATATTGCCGGAGGCAGTCTTTCAACGCCAAATTATGCAGCAAAAGCCGGTGTCGTAGAAAAATCTCAGTGTGGTTGGAATTCTGGTTATGGCTGTGTCATTATTATTGATCATGGTGGAGGTATAAAAACATTATATGGTCACAATTCTCGTTTACTTGTAAGTGTTGGGGACAGAGTAGAGGCAGGTCAGACAATTGGTTTGATGGGAAATACGGGTAATGTTCGTGGTCGTACGGGTATTCATTTGCATTTTGAAGTATGGGTAAATGGCGTACGCACCAATCCGTTTAAATTTGTTAAATAATTATTGTTTGCGGCGATTGAAATTGAAATAGGAATTTCTTGTATAGGGGTTGAAAAAATATATATGAAGTGGTATTCTTTTATCACTTCTATATGGTACCGTAGCCAAGTGGTAAGGCAGGGGTCTGCAAAACCCCTATGCGCCGGTTCAAATCCGGCCGGTACCTCATGATTTCTTGCTCAATTTTTTTTGAAGGCGTATGATAATAACGCCTGTATTTTTATGTATAAAAAAGACATATAAGATTGTATGAAAAAAATAATTATAATAGATGGTAATGCCATCATACATCGCGCGTATCATGCGATCCCGCCTTTAACGACCAAAGAAGGGAAGATGGTCAATGCTGTGTATGGATTTACTTCCATGTTATTAAAAGTGTGGAAAGATGTTGATCCGAGTTATATTGCGGTAACGTTTGATATGGCAGGACCAACCTTTCGCCACGAACAGTATAAAGAGTATAAAGCAACGCGTGTAAAAGCGGATCAAGATTTATATGATCAGATACCCTTGGTGCATGAAGTGGTTGAATCCTTTGGATTGCCAATTTATGAAAAAAAAGGCTATGAGGCTGACGATGTGATTGGTACAATCGTGGAAGAAGTGAAGAAGAAAAATAAAAATTCAAAAGATGTTGTTGAGGTTTTTGTGGTTACTGGAGATATGGATACCTTGCAATTGGTAGGAGAGCATGTGAGTGTGTATACGTTGCGTAAAGGTATAAGTGATATTGTGGTTTATAACCCAGAAGAAGTAAAGAAACGGTTTGGATTTGGTCCGGAACACATGGTTGATTATAAGGCATTGCGCGGTGATACTTCTGATAATATTCCGGGTGTGCCTGGTATTGGTGAAAAAACGGCAACCGAATTGATTGTGGCATACAGTACGATTGATCATTTATATGCTCAAATAAAAAAAGAAGATGAACAGATAAAAAATGCGTTAAGACCATCGGTATTTAAAAAATTAGTAGAAGGAGAAGTGAGTGCTCGTATGAGTTTCGAGCTCGCTAAAATCCATTGTGCGGTTCCCGAGGTAAATTTTGTGTTGGAAGAGTGTGAGATACAGGCGCTGAATAAAGAAAAAATTGAAAAAATATTTCAAAAATTTGAATTTGTTTCGCTCTTAAAAAGAGTGCCTGGTTTTGAAGAAGCGGCTGTAAAGAAAGAAAGTCATAAACAAAAAAAAGAAGTAGTGTTTAATTTTATTGATAATGCGAGCGCAGAAGATGTGCGCTCTATAGTAACGGCGGCACAAGAAGAAAAACAATTTATGTGCCGGGCTGTTTTAAGCGGTAAAGAGCCTTTGGAAGCGGATTTGCTTGGGTTGTTGGTAGGTGTCAAAACAGAGTTGTTTTTTGTAGACAAAAAACAGATTGCTCAGATCGCTTTGTTGTTTCAGCAAAGCAGTGTTGAATTGGTCGGGCATGATATTAAAGAGCTAGTTAAAGCGTTGAAATTTCATTGTGGTGTAGAAGTTAAAAACACCCTGTTTGATGTCATGGTTGCTTCTTATTTGTTAAATCCCGGCAGTCGCGCACACGATACAAGTAGTATTTTATTAAAAGTACTAGGTAAAACATTGTCTGTGAATTCGGCGCAGACAAGTTTATTTGGTGTGGACAAGAAAATATTAGCAGAAGAGTTATTTTTATTGGCGCAAACTGTTAAGCAGTTTAAAGTTGAATTAGAGCAAGTTGATAATTTAGGATTGTTTCAAAAAGTTGAAATGAATTTAATACCGGTTTTAGCTGATATGGAAGTAAACGGAGTGTCCGTTGACCTATCATTATTGGCGGCGCTGTCTTCAGAGGTGGCTTTAAGTTTAAAAAAGAATACAGAAAAAATCTACCAGCTTGCTGGCACGGAGTTTAATATTGCGTCACCATTGCAACTGCGCGAAGTGCTATTTGAAAAGATGCAGTTGTCGGTGGCTGGAATTAAAAAAGGTAAAACCGGATTATCAACCTCAGCAGAAGAGTTGGAAAAATTGCGAGGTCTGCATCCGATTATAGATGAAATCTCAAATTATCGGGAGTTGGCAAAATTACAGAATACGTATATTGATGTGTTGCCAACCTTGGTAAATAAAAAAACAGGACGCATTCATACGCATTTTAATCAGACTGTGGCAGCAACAGGACGACTGTCAAGCGTTGATCCAAATTTGCAAAATATTCCTATTCGTACTGAATTAGGTCGGGCAATTCGCAAGGCATTTGTAGCGGCGCCTGGAAATATATTGATAAGCGCCGATTATTCCCAGATTGAGTTAAGAATTGTAGCCTCATTAGCAGAAGATAAAAGAATGATAGAGATTTTTCAACATGATGAAGATATTCATTTGGCGACAGCCGCGGCTATAAATAATGTACCGCTTGATCAAGTAACAAGGGAAATGCGGTATGCGGCAAAAGAAGTAAACTTTGGCGTGTTATATGGTATGGGGGCATATGGCTTAAGTTGGCGCGCTGGTATTTCTCAGTTTGAAGCCAAAGATTTTATTCAAAAATATTTTGAAGCATTTAGTGGGGTACGTGCATATATAGATAAAACATTAGAGTTTACAAAAAAAGAAGGTTATTGTGAGACGTTATTTGGTCGTCGCAGGTATTTACCTGAGTTAATGGCAGCAAATTTTCAATTGCGTAACGCAGCAGAGCGTATGGCGGTCAACCATCCGATTCAAGGCACTGCCGCTGATTTGATGAAGATGGCAATGATAGAAGTGCAGAAAAAAATAGAAAATAAAGCAAAAATGATTATTCAAGTTCACGATGAGTTGGTGATAGAGGTGGAAAAAGAGTTGGCGCAAGAAGTAAGTAAAGAAGTAAAAGATATAATGGAGCAAGTAATTACACTTCGTGTGCCAATCAAAGTAGGGCTTAGTATCAATGAAAGCTGGGGCGAAATGAAATAGTGTGTATAAAAAAACAGCCCTGTTTGAGGGGCTGTTTTTATTTATGTGTTGTTTAACCACCACAACCGCCTACGGCAGTGTCTTGTGTGGTGCCAGCGCCGAAGCCTGGTTGGGGAGAAGCGAGGGCGAGTGCCTGAGCGCATTCAGACGGAGCCTTGTTGAAGGCTGCGCAGATAACACTTTTAATTGCTTCTGGAGTGCGGCCAGCCTCAACTTGTACGCCATTGATTACAAGTGTTGGGGAGCCTTGTACTCCATATTTATTGTTTAATTCTTCATGGATTGGGTATAACGGGTAACGACCGCTGAGCCAGGTAGTTTGGTCGTTATATTTGTCTAAAATACCGAATTTACTATTTGTTTTATCTACACAACTGTTAATTTTACTTTCATTTAACCCTGCGAGTTTCATACAACCGGCAGAATCTTGAGAAGTGGCGTAGCATTTAAGGTAGGCATAGTACTTATCTTTATCTTGTTCTTGGGCACAGTATTGCCTGGTATTTTCATCAAGTTCTTCTTTGCCGTGCATGATATAGGAAACAAATTTTATGGTCATGTCGGCTTTGTTTTTTAACAGATCGTATGCCGGTACAAATGCTTTTTCCATTTGTAGTCCATATGGACAGTTGGACATTACAAAAAGTTCTACTTTTGGTTTGTCGCTCTTAGGAATGTTGGTCGGTGTTGGTTGTTGTTGGTTTGCGCTATCCGCAACTTGTTGTTGGTTTGCAATTTGGTTTGGTGAATAATTTTGTGTTAACGTGCCGCCGCTTTTTTGTAAAAGCATTGGCAGCATGATGGCAATGCCAATAATTGCTGATGCACCGACTCCCGCCATCAGACCAAATGTGAAGCCTTGCTTTGCTGACAAGTTTTCAAGCATAGTATTAATAATTAAATAAATTATTTTTTAAATTAGTACTACTTATTGTAGTAGGTAATCACAAAAGTGTAAACGGTGTTATCCACAGGCAAGGGTTATTTGCTGGAAAATTCTTCTTTGATTGATTTTTTACAATCAATTTTTTCTTCTAAAAATATTTTGCCGATCATGCATTTTGTTTGTTCGTTCTGGCATTGTTTAATATCTATTTTGCCGGTGCACATAGCCGTATTGTTTGTAGTAGCGGCGTGCGCTTGTTGTGTATGAGTTCCTTGTAAAAGTAGGTATGCAATCATGCCAGCGCCGATAATTCCCATAAATGTTTTTAGTAATTCATATTTGAAAACGGGTGTGTATTTACTGTTACTTAAAACCAAAATTCGTTCCTCGGTAATCTGGCTAAAAAAAGATAAAGACAACTCTTTTTGAATAAGAGCATGTTCTTCCATTTCTAAAATTTTTATCATAGCCGAAGCCAAGTAGCTTTTTTCGGTAAAATTATGAGTGGCTAATTCATCTGCGGCGATTTCAGCGAAAGAAAGGTACTTTGCTGTAAGTGTTTTGATCCCAGGAATAATATTAAATCCATTTAAAAATTTAATAAATAGCAGGCGAGCAGGTTCTTTGAAGAGGATATGATGTTTTTCGTGAAGTAATGCCGCCTGTAATTCGTGATTGCTTAGTGCCGTCACAATAGCGGAAGAAATATAAATTTTTGGAAAAACCAAGCCGTAGCAAAAGATAAATGGCTGTTTGGTGTTAATTTCAACAAGAGTGTTGGCTGTGTTGGTGTTAGTGGCAGCAAGGAGTAGTTTGGAAGAAAGAGGTGTAAGATATTTTTTTTGAGCGTGTATAAATTTTTTTGTATGTAAAAACGCAAGGAATGTTTTTAGTAGAGCGGTAAAAACCAAAGACGTTAAAGCGAGTGCAAGAGTAATTGTTAGTCCGTTTGAAATAAGATAGAGAAATGAATGAGGTGCCGCGCCACATCCGCATGCTGCCTGAGCTTTATTTGAAATAAAATCCCCCAGAGAAGTTAATGCAATATGTAAGGAACTATCAAAAGTAATTATGAGTGCGGTAATCAGAAAAATGGCAGCCAGTACTATTTGTAAAAATAGCCGATTTGTTTTGTGGTGTACGCGGAAATCCATATTACTTTATTTTTTTTAATTTTTTTCTCCATTCCGCCGATTGTTTAAAGTTGCCTGCTTCAATAATATCAATAAAACGAGCTACGGCGACTTCCCCACAGTTTTTAATTAGATTTTTAATTACTTTTTCAGAGAGCATGTCTAAAAACTTTTCTTTACTTTGCGCTGGTGAGTAAATGTATGATCCGTTATCGTGCAATTTTCTGTGTAGAATACCTTTAGTATGTAAACGCGACATAATGGTCATGACAGTGGTGTATGCCAGGCAGCGCTTTTTTTTGAGCGTGTCGAAAACAACGCGTACGGAAACAGTTTGTTCTTTCCAGATTACATCCATGATCTCTTCTTCTAAGGTGCCAAGTGCGGGAGAGGTGTGTTGCATATTATGAATATGAATGAAGAGTAAATTTATACTACGATGTGTAGTATAACATAGAATAAAAAAAAGACGCAATGTTATGCGCTTGAGTAAAAAGTTTGAAGATTAAGTTGTTTGTGTCATCGATGTTCTGTTTGTGACAGATCATCGATGACACAAAGCGGTTGCCCGGTTGAATCACGTTGGTGCGTGATCGGCTCCAGGGTTTGTTGGTCGGGCAGGAAATTCTCCTGTGTCACCGAAGTGGTGTCAGGTTTCCGGCCCCGGCCGGCGACGGGTCACGCCGCGTGCGCGTTGAGGTTGCCGGTGTTGCCGAAATCGTTGGGGTGCGTGTTTCGTTTCACGGTGCCTCCTTGTTCGTCGTCTGATGCGGTACTGGAAAGTTCCAGCCTTATTCATCAGGGTAAGAGCGAACGTTATTTGTTTACCATGGTTTTGTATTTTTGTCAATACCAATGCCTGTGTATAAAAAGTAAAAAACGCCTAGTGGCGTATTGGCAGTATATTGAATGAGTGGGGTGCGACGACACGAGTTTTGGTCGTGTCGTCGCGAAGGCAAGAATTTTTGGACTAGACAGTGCCTGTTGGCAGTGTCTAACTGTTTCTTGCTATGGCTAGATTGCTCCCGGTTTTCCCTTCTGATTGGGTGACGGGTAGCTTCCAGACATGAGGAGGATTTCCGGTTGAGGATTCGTCATGCCTGGATGATTGTCATCAGCTCTGTCGATGCTCGGCTGATTGTCATCTCCGTACATGGTCTGGTCGCTGAGACGGTCCCAGGCGTCTGCCATTGCCAGATCGCCAGCTGGACGTAATCCGGGCAGGTCTTCTTTCTCGACATGCTGGGCAGCGTTGATGTCTGTGTCTTCAGGTAGTTCAAATGGGTCGACAGGACCCGTTTCAGAGAGCTTCACAGGCATTGGGTACCTCGCGTAGGGTTGGTTGTAAACCAACCATAAAGTAAACTATTTTTTGCTTTTTGTCAATCATAGGTAAGCATTGCTAAAAACAAGTTTAGGCATTAAAATTGTAATGTCTAAGAAAAGATAAAAAATTGGTATGATTATCTATATATATGGAGAAGATACTTTTTTAAGTCATCAGTATCTTACTCAACAGATAGATCGTTTTAAGAAAGAGCGAGATCCGCAAGGGATGAATGTGGTAATTGTAGATGGTATTAAAGAAGAGGCGGATCGATTATGGGTAGATATTAGCGCCTCACCTTTTTTGGCAGAAAAGAGGCTTATTGTTATTCAAAATTTGTTGACAAGTAAACGTGCAGAAACACTGGAATCTTTTGTGGAGGGTATTTCGAGACATGCAATACCCGAACAGAATGTAGTGATTTTTTGGCAAGGACAGCCTGCGGGAAAATCAAAAATAGCTCAAGAGCTGCATAAAATTTTAGCAAAAGAAAAATGGGCAAAAGAATTTGTTCTCTTATCCGGAGCGGCGCTAAGTGCATGGGTTAAAAATGAAATAACTACAAGGGGCGGGTCGATTGCGGCACCGGCAGTGCAGTATTTATTACAACATGCGAGTATTGATATGTGGCATCTGCATTCTTTGGTAGATCAATTGATAGCCTATGCGGCAGGTACGGAAATTTCTCTCGCTCATGTGCAGTTATTTTTAGAGGAAAAAGTTGATGATAATATTTTTAATATGGTAGATGCAGTTGTGTCAGGTAATAAAAAACTAGCATTTACATTGTTGGAAAAACAGCGTCGAATGGGAGAAGACGATGGGTATATTTTCAGTATGATTTTACGACAGTTTAGAATTTTAGTATCAATGCGCGATCTGTTTGATGTGCGTGAGCAAATCTCTAGTAGCGATATGGCAACAGAGTTAAAAGTGCATCCGTTTGTAGTTAAAAAAAGTTTGCCACTTATAAAAAAATATTCACTTGAAGCGTTAAAAAATATTTATTATAAGTTGCTGGAGATAGATATAAAAACAAAGACTGGTTTTGCGAACCAGTCTTGGCTTATTGATTTATTTGTAGGAAATTTACAGTCGTAATTATTTTTTATTTATTTTCTTCATCAATCGAGAAAGTTTGCGAGCGGCTGTATTTTTTTTGATGACGCCAGTTCGGGCAGCTTTATCCAGAGCTTGTTGAGCGGCTTGTACCATTTCAGTTGATTTGGTGGTAACTGCTTTTTTAAGTAAGGTCTTGTATGTATCACGGCGAACTTTGTTTAAAGCAGCGCGTTTTTTCATTTTGCGCAGCTCTTTTTTGGCACTTTGAATATTAGGCATAGTATGTAAACGTATTAATTAAGGAAGAATTAAGAAAAACGAGAGCTGAATTTAATAATTCTAGTTTGCTTATACTACTATATTTTTTTGTAAAAGTCAAGGGTATCGTGAAGAGCTAGGTTTCAGAGTCCGGTTTATCGAGTAGTGTTTGTTCAAATTCGATTGAGTTGCCGGTAATGCGCACGATATCTTTATCTATTTTTTTAAATTCTTTGCTGGAACTGTTAAAATGACTTATTGCGGTTCCTAGAGAATTGCCAAGTTTGGCATGGTACTCTTCGTATTTTTTAAGATGGGTGCCAATCTCTCCTACTCGTTTGATGATATCCTTGGTTGTTTCTTCGATTTGCATGGCTTTGAGTCCTTGGAGCACAGTTTGTAAATATGCAAGAAATGAAGTTGGTGAAACAATGATAACTTTATATTTGCCGGCAGCTCGCTGAATCAGATTTTCGGTATCTTCAGTAATGGCGCCAATTTTATTAATAAGTAAATCATAATAAATAGCCTCATGCGGGATAAACATAAAAGCAAAATCCATTGTACCCTCTTCTGGTCTAATATATTTGGCAGTTTCGGTGATGCGAATTTTTAAATCATTGACGAATAATTTTTCTAAACGTGTTTTTTCGCTATTATCACTAGTTTCAATCATGCGATTGTAGTTTTCCAGAGAAAATTTTGAATCTATTGGAATTATTTTATCTTTTACAAAAACCGCCGCATCTACAATTTCACCATTTGTAAAACCGTATTGCATTTGATATTGACCGGGTGCCAGTACATTTTTAAGCAGGGTTTCCAGATAATATTCTCCTAAAATACCTCGCTGTTTTGGATTTTTTAAAATATCCTGTAAATTTTGCAGCTGATCGGTAAAGCCAATTACTTGGCGATTTGTTTCGTCGAGTTTAGTAAGGCGTTCGGTGACATCAGTAATAATTTTCATGCTTTGTCCGAATTGTGATTGAATTGTTTTGTTGAGAGTTGTCTGTGTTTCACTCATTACTTTATGAGTGTCGGTAATTTTTTGTTCTACCAACCGGTTAAGATCTTGAATTTGATTTTGTAGCATGAGGAATAAGTTTTGATCAGTTTTTTCAGAGGGAGCGTGTTGTTTTTTAATAATTAAAAAAATGGCTATGGCTAAGCCAAAAATAACAATGCATGCTAGTATAAGAAAATAAATTTGCATATAATAATGAATCAATTGTAATACTGGATAGAAAAAATAGCAAACATGTGTGTGATTGCCAAAAGAAAAAGTTTTCGTTATAGTGTTGCATGTATAGTCCCCATAGTTCAACGGATAGAACAGGCCCGTCCTAAGGGCAAGATGTGTGTTCAATTCATGCTGGGGGCACGTAAATGGGCCTGTATTACAGTGGTAGTATAGGGCATTCGCATTGCTCAGACGCGAGTTCGATTCTCGCCAGGTCCACAATGTTATGGCAACTCAACAATCTTTTATTGATTATGTGCTCGATCAAACTTCTTCTCTGAGAGGTGTGTCTGTGCGTAAAATGTTTGGTGAGTATGCTTTATATTATCAAGGTAAAGTGGTCGCATTGGTATGTGATAACACAGTATTTGTAAAGTTGACAGAGCAGGGAAAGAGCTTTTCTAAGGATGAGTATAAGGAAGGTTTCCCGTATCCAGGGGCAAAATCATGGATACGTGTGAGCGAAGAAAATCTTGAAAACAGTGATTGGCTGGTGGAGCTTATTTCTATTACTGCTGAGCATGTATCCCCGGTAAGAATAAAAAAGAAAAGGTCTGTATAGCTACTACGCTTTGTAGTATATGCAGTATTTAAATAAAACCCAAAAATAGTTGGGTTTTTTGTATAAAAAAACAACCGCGCTGTGATGCGCGGTCAGGCCTGGCAGCCTGCAAACACTCTTCGGGTCCCCTACTGAAAGGAGTCTGCCGGAAGAAGTGACAAGGAATTTTCGAGGTGATGGTTCACCACCTCTTTGGTTGTGCTGCAACCAACTTCCTCGTGGTGTTGGGCACTAGCTTTCGCATTGTGCCCAGGGTAGTGAGAGAGCAGTTCAGTCGAGAGAGCCTCGATTCTTGTCATGTCTTCCGTGGTAAGCGGAGGAATGTCAAGGGTGAAGCGCTCAACGTGACCAAGGCCGTTCTCTCGTTCCATGATGCACAGACCTTCGTCTGGTGCGTGCTCGGTGCACTGGGACTGGTCATCCCACGGATTTCCGCAGTAGTGGTGCCAGAACCACAGCCAGTGCAACGATTCATGGATGACGATGGTTTCGTAGACCAGGTTAATGGTCTTTTCACCATCAAAGTACGATGTTCCGTCGCTTGGCAAACCCAAGACAACGATTAGATCAGCTTCCGCATCACTGATCTCTCCAGCAGGATGAAACTTGAAGTCCCACCCCTTGTACCACAAGTTTGTGAATTCTTGCAGTAGTTGGAGGTGCCGCGCCTCTCCTCCCAAGAATGGAGGGTTGTAGAAGCCATCTTGTCCATCCTGGTACTTAACCAGGACCTTGACGTTTTTCCCTCCAGGCATACGAGCCCGGGTGTAGGGAAAGAAGAAGCGATTACGCCGAGGATCGCCTCCGGACGGGGTCCAGCTCCGTTCGATGATCCAGTGCTTGAGGTCTCCAGTGATGGAGTTTTCAGTCTGGTATTGATCGAGTGCGGGGTAAAAACCACGCCAGATTTCCCACTGCTGTTGGGCAGCGAGGTTTGCGTCAGCGGGTTGGGGTGTGGCATCTGCCGCACCAGAATCCCCGATGCTCTGCTCGCAAGCAGTAGCACAGAGGGCAAAGAAAAGAACAATTATCGCCTGAGCGATCTGCTTGAGCATGGTGCCCTCCGTTTAGGGGTAATTGTTCTAATTATAGCTAAAAATAGCTATTTTGTCAATAGCTTTAGGTGTTGCACCTGTGGATTAATATGTGTATAAGTAAGGGTATAAGTGGATAATTGTATAGACTAATGTATACAAATTTATGCACCTTTAATAAGAGCGCACTATTTCAGTTATAAAATTGTCTTTATATAGGATGCTGATTGATAGCAAGTTTGATATTAGGTGGGGCTTAGTTTTTTACTGGACCATAATTATGGATATTGAGATGTTTAAATACATAAAATGTTTCACGTGAAACATTTTATTGGTAATGTTTATAGATAAAATTAAGTTTATTATTAAAATAATCATCTTTCCATTTATCAAATCTTTCCTTTTTTTGTCCAAACAGCCTGCCCTCAAGTGCTGGTATCAAGATATTTTCTATAGTTGCTCGTTTGCGTATCAGTAAAAGAACGTAGTGGCGATTTTTATGGTTATACTCATGCACTGTTTCTTTTAAGCATAGCTTATTTCGTATTAGGTCAAATAGGGGTTTTTCGTTAGCAGGCATTTTGAGTTGAAAAACAGGGATTTTTGTATTTTGCTGCTTAGTCCATAGAAACGAACCTTCGCCCACAATAAGTCCCGCGATAAAATCAAGAGAGGGTAGTTCGTTGTTTTTAGTGATAGACATAATAAATTGTTTCACGTGTAACATTTTGTTTATCTGGTAAACATAGTTAATTATAGTATATTTTAATATAGTGTCAAGTTTGTAGATTTTTGGTATTGATCAGAGGTTTTCCCTTCTTGAAAAGAAGGGTAGAAGAATGTTGTTTAGTGTAGAAGGTGGATTACGTGGTTTTAAATCTTTGTTTAAAATATAAAACATGGTATAATTTATCTGTTATTATTTTTTACTATATATGTTTAATCAAAATGAAAAACTTTTAAAGCTTTTAGATCGCTTTTCTTACGTGCTTGTTTTGTTAAATATTGCCTGTGCCGCTTTTTTTATTGATAAAAATTTTATTAATGCCTTTGTTCTGCCAAAGCAGTATTTATTTGGAGCATTTTTATTGATCAATCTTATCTTTTTTTCAGTGCGAACAGTGCTATCAAAAAAAATAAATCTTCGCCAATCTATTTTGGATGTACCTCTTGTTGTTGGTGTTTTATTTTTTGCCCTTGTTTCATCGTTATTTTCCGCAAGTGTATATGATAGCTTCTTAGGAAGAAGCGAATATTTTGTTTTAAATTTTACTTTTTTATTTTTTTTAGTTTTATTTTATTTTGTTTTAATTAATACCTTATTTACTCCAGAGAGATGGCGCGGTGTGTTAGATACTATTTTAACTACAGGTTTATTTGTATCAATATTATTTATTTTAAAAACTGCACTTGGTTTTTCCGTGCCATTTATGGATCGAGCATGGAATTTTATTGATGGGACTAATAGCTCCTTTGGTTTATGGCTAGTTCCGGTTTTTATCATTGCCGCAGGATCTTTGATTAAAAAAAATATCCCAAGCACTCGTGCTATTTTTTATTTTATGGTTATGGTAGCGGCGTTTGTTTCGTTGCTTGTAATGGGTTTTCAATTTATTTGGTGGGTGTTGTTGTTGGGATTGGCACTGTTATTGCTGCTCGGAGTAAGCTTTTTACAAGATTCTCGTTTGGGGTGGCTTTCTGTTTTGTTTAGTATTCTAATCATGTGTTCTATTTTTATTATTTTTGGAAGTCCAAAATCGATTCAATCTGCAATACCCGCAGAAATTTCTTTGGATACCAAGCCGTCATGGTCCATTACAAAAAATGTTTTATTTGACGGAGCAAAAAATTTCTTGTTAGGGAGTGGTCTTGGTACGTTTGCCTACGATTTCTCAAAGTTTAGAACTTCTGATTTTAATTATCATCCAACTGCTTGGTCATTGCGATTTACACAGCCCGTGAATTCGCTGTTTGCAATTATTGCTGAAGGAGGTATTTTGTTAGCATTGGGTTTTATGTTTATTATTATGTTTGTGCTGGGGCATGTATTTAGTACTTGGTTTAAAGCTCGTGGTACAAGTTTTGGAATTTCAGCCAGCCTTAATTTGACTAAAAGTAATATTCGCGTCGATGTTTTTTTGTCCGTGGTTGCTTGGCTCGTTATGTGTTTTGGGTTGATAATTAATTTTTATAGCGTGTCATTGTGGATTATGTGGTGGTTATTGTTAGGCTTAGTAATTTCAGGATTGTCTTTGTTGGGTCATAATGTTGTAAAAGATAAGTATTGGACATTAGAAGACACACCTCAGTATAATTTAGCATTTTCTTTTGGTGCCATTGTAGTTATGGCAGTAGTGGTTATGGTGGGAATTTTGGGCGCAAGATTTTATGTTGCAGATACAGTTTTTGCCAGATCTTTACAAGAGCTTGGTTTTGAAAATACGGAAAAATCATTGCAAAAAGCCATTGCTTTAAGAGGAAAATCAGATATTTATCATACTGCTATTGCAAATGCATATCTTGTTGAGGCTAGTAATGTTGCTAAAGGTGTGAGTCCTGATGTTCAAGAAGTTACCAATTTATTATCTAAAGCAGTCAGTGAATCCAGAATAGCGACAGAAATTTCACCAAATGCGGTGGCTATTTGGGAAAATTTAGCTACCATGTATGAAAATACGGCAGCAATTGTGCCCGAAGCTTCTGAATGGGCAATTAAATCATTGGTGCGAGCCAGCGAGTTGGAACCAACCAACCCAACGCTCATGTGGAGGATTGGCAACATTTATGTATTACAAAATAATCTTGCCAAAGCGATAGAGTATTATGAAAAATCAATTGCTCTTAAAAAAGATTATATTGGTGCATATGTCAGTTTAAGTAGTGCTTATGAGCTAAACAAAGAAGTTGATAAAGCCGTGGAAGTGTATAAAAACATTATTCAAGCGGGTGCGAACAATAACCCTGAAGCATTATTTAACTTTGGTAGAATTTTGTATAACCGAGGAGGGAAAGAAGATAAAAAAGATGCGGAAAAATTATGGTTAGAAGCTGTACGATTACAGCCAAACTACTCTAATGCATTGTATAGTCTTGGGTTATTATATGAAAATCGCGGCGATAAGACCAAGGCTTTGGAGTTCTATTATAAAGTGAAAGATTTAAATCCAGGTAATAAGGATATTTTGGAAAAGATTAAATCTTTGATTGCTGGAGCAAATTAAATTGTAAAAAGTATGCGCAGGATGTTAGGTGTTATAATGCTATTTTTAGTTGGAGTTTTTTCTTTTCCAGCAACTTCTTTTGGTGTAATGTCTTCTACTAATTATACTATTTTTGCGGACAGTATTGACGCTGGTGGGGTATTGAGTGCAAGCGGATCTTTTAGTTTGGAAGATACAATCGGTGAATCTCCGGTAGATGTTGCAAGTAGTAGTGTATATCAAATTTTTGGAGGCTATCAGTTTATGGATTGGGGTTCTATCACATTGGATATTAGCGCCTCTTCAGTAAACTTAGGAGATTTAACTTCTGCTCAAGTTTCAACCTCCTCTGTGATTTTATCTGTTAACACAAGTGCGAGCAGTGGGTATGTATTATCAGTCGGATCGGTAAGTGGAACAAGTTTGACAGCTGTGGCGGATGGGTCGGTGACCGCGGGTCAAGAAGAATATGGTGTAGCGCTTAGTGGTGTAGATGTTGCTTTTGCAGATGATAGAGCGGTTGCCGGTGGTTTAAATTTATCTTCCTCAAGCTCTCCTGTAACGGCTGCAGAAACAACCCTTATTTTTAAAGCATCTATTGCAAGTTCAACTGCGACAGGTGCCCGTAGTCAAACTGTTACATTAAATGCTTCGACTAACTTGTAGTATTCTATGAAAAAAAATATTTTTTTATTTCTAGCAGCTTTGTTTTTTTTCTTAATCAACCCTTTTCTTGTGCATGCGTTTGAGATTTCTCCAATTAAGATCCTTTCAACAGGTGATCCTGGAAGCAATCAAACCCTGGTGTTAAAGGTGAAAAACTCTGATACTGTCAGTAAAACTTTTTTACTGAGTGTATTTGGGGTGCGGCAAAATGAAGAAGGGCTGCCTATTTTTGAGCGAGGTGCAAGCTTAGCCGAAGAGTGGGTTTTTCCAGAAAATAGCCAGATAACAATCGCTGCCGGTGAAACAAAAGCAGTTAATTTTATTGCAAAAATTCCTTCTGAAGCTTTGCCAGGATCATATTATCTGGGTCTGTCCGCAGAACCTGTAATAGAAAAAAAGGAAGGCAGTTTAAATACAAGGCTTACTTCTCTTTTTGTTTTGCAGGTTAGTGGTTTGGTGCAAGAAAACATATCTATAGAAAATTGGAAAAAAAATACCGCAGCAACTCGAGATAGTTGGAGTTTTAATTTATTATTCCGTAATACAGGTAGTGTCGAAGTTCCACTACAAGGCTCTGTGAGTATTATGAGTATAATGGGCAGAGAAATTTTTTCCCAGTCTATAGTATTGGGAAATAAATTAATAGTTGGAGCAAAAAGATCTATAAAGCCTGAGGTGATGTTACAACATCGCGTAGTGCTTCCTGGTTTATATCAAGCTCAAGTGCAGATAAAGTATGGAAAAACAGGGCAGAGCACGTCAGCAATTGCATATATTTGGTATTTTCCGACATGGAGCAAGGGGGTTGGTTTGGTTCTGCTTGGTTTAGTTTTTGTTCTAGTAATATTGTTGTTTAAAAAACAAAAAAGAGCTTAAATTATTTTGTATATTATATTTTTTTAAAACTGTCTGTAACAAGATGGTTTTATTTTTTTTTACTTATCCACAATGGTTACAAAAAAATATACATAAAAAATGAAAAAAAGAGTATAATGTATGTATAAATTGGTAAGTAGGCAAGACGGCTTATGGTAGCGTTTAAACGCAGAAAAAAAATAGCCTTGCCAAAAGCAGGCAGTGAGCGAAAGCCCCCCATTTTTTTCATATTCGGGGTGTTTTTGTTTTTTGTTTTTTCTGCTTTTCTTTCCAGAAAGGTTGTGGCTGCAGTATCTCCTTCGATTGTTACGTATCAAGGTAAGTTGTTAGTAAATAGCAGTTTGGCAACTACCACACAAAGTATATATTTTATTTTGTACGATGCGGCGAGTGCCGGAACCGCCCTGTATTCTGCAAGCGGCACTACCGGCGTCCCTCAGCCGGTAAGTATTACACCATCACAAGGATTGTTTAGTGTAAATTTGGGTGATTCCGGTACAAATCCATTAGATTCGGCCATTTTTCAAAATAATGGCTCTGTGTATTTGGAAGTTCGAGTTGGTGCCGATACTCTTTCACCAAGAAAACGAATTACATCAGTGCCGTATGCCTTTAATGCAAAGTATCTTGATGGTATCGGTGTAAATACATTGTCCAGCTCTGTATATATACCAAAATCAGATAGTAGTGGTAATTTTACTTTTAACAGTACAACAATTTCTACATCTACCATCACAAGTTTGAATGTTCTTGGAGGCGCTTCATTATCTCTTATTACATCCGGTACTTGGAATGGTTCGGTAATTTCTGCAGTTTACGGTGGCACCGGTCAAAACTCATCTGCCTGGAC
>Ga0154020_10001474_pt1 | contig 29026 bp, 27 predicted proteins | sample Klosneuvirus_201_FD_109709 | JGI IMG/M metagenome (GOLD analysis project Ga0154020, IMG submission 109709) | Active sludge microbial communities from wastewater, Klosterneuburg, Austria - Klosneuvirus_20160825_MG | ecosystem: Engineered > WWTP > Aerobic digester > Activated sludge | place...
CGTAATTTGTGCCAAAATCAACGGTTTCTTTGTCAAGATCTGCCAGGAGTTCGTGTGCAATACGCGACATGCGGATTTCGGTATAACGCATGGCTGCTGCATTATCCCCGTCAATCGAGCCAAAATTTCCCTGACCATCGACCAGCATATAACGTAATGAAAAATCCTGTGCCATGCGCACGATAGTGTCATAAACCGCAGTATCGCCATGAGGATGGTATTTACCGATGACATCTCCCACGATACGTGCTGATTTCTTGTAAGGCCGATTCCAGTCGTTGGATAATTCATGCATGGCGAAGAGTACCCTCCGGTGCACCGGCTTGAGACCGTCACGCACATCAGGTAATGCTCTGCCGACAATAACACTCATCGCATAATCGAGATAAGAACGTTTCATCTCATCTTCAAGGCTGATGGGCAGGGTTTCCTTTGCGAATTGATCCATAGTGATTCGGAATGAGTATCAGTTAAATGAGAATTAGAATTTGTCTAAATAGTCGTTGACAAGTGGCGGTTAATATCCAGAAAAAAGCAGGGACGGTGTGCAGCACGCATCTATTTTTCGGAAAATGTTTGCGGGTGGGGCTGTTTATTGGGTCGTTGCAACCGCTGATTTTACCACAACCCCCTCTATTTATTTGGCGTAACGTGCCATTCAAAACTTCTGGTGCTACGATCCAGGTATGTGTCGCAGGGTTCGAGGTTAGTTGGCAACTTACAAAAACAGGTGTGGTTGATAGCTAAAAAGAGAGTTTAGCGAATATCGGCTACTTCTTCCGATGTTTGTTGAACTATTTTATTTCTTGCCACCGGGTAGATAAAGATCGGTAATGACACCTTCTGCCATTTCTGCGGCGAGCATAACGGTTTCAGATAGGGTGGGGTGGGGGTGAATCGTCAGGGCAATATCCTGCATATCCGCTCCCATTTCCAGTGCAAGCGTGAGCTCAGCAATAAGATCTCCAGCATTGGTACCCGTAATGCCTGCACCGAGAATACGCCGGGTAGTCTTGTCATACAGCAGTTTGGTCAAACCAGTTTCACTACCCATTGCAAGCGCGCGGCCACTGGCTGCCCATGGGAAGCTTGCCTTTTCATAGGAAGTACCTCGTTTTCTGGCTTCTGTCTCTGTTAGACCCATCCATGCAATTTCGGGATCGGTATAGGCAACTGAGGGAATGGTGCGGGTATCGAACGCTACCTTGTGACCAGCAATAACTTCTGCTGCAATCTTGCCTTGGTGGGAAGCCTTATGCGCCAGCATCGGTTCACCAGTAATGTCACCAATGGCAAAAATATGTGAGACGTTAGTACGCATCTGTTCGTCAACCACAATAAAGCCGCGCGTATCGACGGCCACACCGGCGAATTCGGCTGCAATCAGTTTGCTATTGGGGCGGCGGCCGATCGCAACCAGTACCACATCAAACCATTGCGCTTCGGGTGCCTGCTCACCAGTAAAGGTAACTTTCAGTCCTTTCTTGCTGGCTTCGATCTGGCTGACGCTGGTGTTGAGCCAGATGGCTTCGCATGTCTGTTTCAGCTTGTTGAAAAGGGGTTTGACGAGATCACTATCCGCGCCGGGGATGAGTTGTGGCAGTTGTTCGACAATGCTGACTTTTGTTCCTAGTGCGTGGTAGACCGTGGCCATTTCCAGGCCAATGATGCCGCCACCCAGTATCAGCATACGTTTGGGCAGGGTATGCAGCGCCAACGCACCGGTGGAATCAATGATACGCGCATCACTGGGTAACCCGGGAAGCTTGGCCGAGGATGAACCCGAGGCGATGACACAGTGATCAAATGAGACTGTTTTAATGCCATCAGGTGTCTCTATTGTGATGGCATTGGGGCTGATAAATTTACCGATACCCTGGATGACCGTCACCTTACGCTGTCTTGCAAGGGATAAGAGCCCCTGGGTCAGTTTTTTTATCACGCTATCTTTCCAGCGGCGCAACTGCTCAAGGTTGATTCTGGGTTGTCCAAACTCAATGCCGGCTTCATGCGCGGCTTGTGCCTCAGTCAAAACTTTTGCGATATGCAGCAATGCCTTGGAAGGAATGCAGCCCACATTGAGGCACACACCTCCCAGTTCCGGATAGCGTTCGATTAATGCGACCTGCTTGCCAAGATCGGCGGCACGAAATGCTGCGGTATAACCGCCCGGGCCTGCACCCAGGACGACTACCTCGACATGCAGATCGCTACGTGCAGCTGGAGAAAAAGCTGCCGCTGATGACGGGCGTGTTGCATGTACTTCACTCCTGCTTTCCTGGATACCGGTCGTTGTGGCCGTTTGTGTAAGAGACTGGGATGTATTGAGCTGATCGGTTGTTTCAATCACTTCCAACGTGGCAATCAGTGCACCTTTTGATACTTTATCGCCTACCTTGACATGAAATGTTTTGATAGTACCCGCTTGTGGTGAGGGTACCTCCACTGTGGCCTTATCACTTTCCAGCGTCAGCAACGGAGTGTTCAGCCCTACCTGATCACCAGGTTTCGCCAGTATCTCCACGACGGGAACGTCATGGTAATCACCAATATCAGGCAGGGTAATTTGGGTCAATTTTGTCATGGTCATATTCTGATATGTCCATCACCCAGGACAATATACTTTTCACTGGTCAGTCCTATCAGTCCTACCGGCCCGCGTGCGTGCAGCTTATCGGTTGAGATGCCAATTTCTGCTCCCAGACCGTATTCAAATCCGTCGGCAAAACGGGTAGAAGCATTCACCATGACCGAGCTGGAGTCTACCTCACGTAAAAATTGACGGGCAAGCGCATAGTTTTCAGTGACAATGGCATCAGTATGTTGCGAGCCGTAACGGGTAATGTGGTCGATGGCCTGTTCGATATCGGCAACGACGCGTATGCTCAGAATCGGTGCCAGATATTCGGTGCGCCAGTCCTCTTCGGTAGCGGATTTTATACCGGGCAGTAACGCCTGTGCAGCATTATCTCCTCGCAACTCCACTTGTTTTTCCTGCAACAGTTTGCCAATCACCGGCAGAAACTGCTGAGCAATACCAGCATGGATGAGCAGAGTTTCCAGTGTGTTGCACGTGCCATATCGTTGAGTTTTAGCATTGTCAACGATACGCAATGCTTTTTCCAGATTGGCATGGATATCTACATAGATATGGCAGATGCCATCCAGATGTTTGATAACCGGTACACGCGCTTCACTGGAAATTCGTTCAATTAACCCTTTGCCACCACGCGGTACGATGATATCGACGTATTTCTGCATGGTGATCAGTTCACCAACCGCTGCCCGATCGGGTGTGTTGATGACCTGCACGGCTTGTTCCGGTAATCCCGCAACTTTTAGTCCTTCCTGCACACAAGCTGCAATTGCTTGATTACTGTGCATGGCTTCCGATCCACCGCGCAAAATTGCGGCATTACCTGCTTTCAGGCATAAACCGGCAGCATCGGCGGTAACATTGGGTCGTGCTTCGTAAATAATACCAATGACACCAAGCGGAACCCGCATCCTGCCAACTTGAATACCGGAAGGACGATAATTCAGATCGGAAATTGCTCCAATCGGATCGGGCAGGGCGGCAATCTGCTCCAGGCCATCCGCCATGGCGGCAATTCTTTCAGTAGTCAGTGTCAGGCGATCAATCAGAGACGAATCAAGTTTTTTGTCTCTGGCCAAGGCGAGGTCACTGGCATTGGCAGAGATCAAAAGTTGCTCATCGCGACGAATAGCGGCTGCCATGACGATTAATGCCTTATTCTTGGCGGCGGTGCTGGCTTTTGCAGTCAATTGTGCCGCTGCGCGTGCGGCCTGTCCTAACGCCTGCATCATTGAACGTAAGTCTGTACTATTCATGTTGAACGGGTGTTGATGATATCGAGAGTACCTGTTTGTTTAATTACAGGGGTTGCTAAATGCCTATTCGGAGAAGAGCATTCCAATAGGCCTTTTGTCGCTTATCTGTTAATTTTTGGTTTCAATCTGCACCAAAGGTTCCGAATGAGTGGCCTGAGATTCTACGTTGTCCTGGCGAACGCGTACTCTCCTTGGTGGCGCTGGCATCACTTCGGCAGCAGCGATAACTTTCTCCGGTGCAGTTTCGATCATGATCAGACCACTTTTGGAGAGATCCGGCTCGTTACGTTCGTTGTTAGCTGAAATGATAGATTGAGGGACGGTTGCTTGCTGATGTCCTGGCATACCAGAATCCGATTCGATTGGTTTGCTATCTAAAATCGGTATGGTGGGGCTGATCTCAGCTATGTTGGCAGGAGCTGCTATAACTTCTATTGTTGACTTATCTGACTGAAATAAATCATCTGCAGGTACCGTATTGGTCTCGATAGTATCATTGGGTCGCGTTGAGCGATTCCTGTTTGCACCACCACGACGGCGACGGGGGCGTCCTCGCCGCTCTTCTGCCTTTATGTCATCAGAAGATTCGAGAGAGGATGATGTCTCATCCGGTTCGATGATTTCCAGATGAGTCGATGCCGCCTCGTCGGTTGGGAGGGTCTGGGTTGGGTTGCTGTATCTGGCTGGTCTGCGATTGCTCTCTCTGGGCGATTTCCCCGGAGTAATATCGTTGCTGGTAACGGAATTATCAGGCGGCAGTTCAGATGCTTCAAGCGATGATTTGCTCGTGATCGCAGCATTATTGCCCTCTGGAGATTGATTGGCCGACAGGGGTTTACTTCGTTTGTTACGATTACGGTCCCGGCGGTTGCGATTACGTTCAGCGCGGGCATTTCTTTCTTTTTCTTCATCAGGCGTCAATATCGATTGAGTCTGATTTTGTCCACTATTGGATTTGAACAGGCTAAAAAATTTATCTAAAAACGAGAGTGATTCTCGGGGTTTTTCTTCACGAACTGGTGCAGGTTGATCAAGTTTGATACCGGTAACTGCTGCTTTGGGCTGTGATGTCTTGTTCTCCTGGGCATTTGAAGTGGGTAGTATTTCTTCAGAAATTTTTTCTACCATTTCATAACTGGCGGGTAATTCAGTTGATTTGAGATCCTCATGTTTCAGTCGGTTGATAATGTAATTAGGGGTTTCCATGTGAATGTTGGGAACCAGAATGATGCCCACCTTCAGTCTTGCTTCCAGTCGATATATTTCCGAACGCTTTTCATTCAGTAAAAAGGTAGCGACATCAACAGGCAGCTGCACCTGTAGCAGACTGGTATGTTCTTTCATCGCTTCTTCCTGAATGATTCGCAGGATATGCAGTGCAGAAGAATCTGTGCCTCGGATGTGGCCAGTGCCATGGCAGCGAGGGCAGGGGATGTAATTTCCTTCTCCGAGTGAAGGACGCAGGCGTTGCCGGGAGAGTTCGAGCAATCCAAATCTGGAAATTTTTCCAACTTGAACACGTGCGCGATCAAGGCGCAACGCTTTTAGGAGCGTTGATTCTACTTCACGCTGGTTGCGAGCAACTTCCATATCAATGAAATCCACGACTACCAATCCACCAAGATCACGTAGGCGTAGCTGTCGTGCAACCTCATCAGCGGCTTCGAGATTAGTATTGAAAGCAGTCGCTTCAATATCGGATCCACGGATTGCGCGTGCGGAATTGACGTCGATGGATACTAATGCCTCGGTATGATCAATCACGATCGAGCCGCCGGAGGGTAGCGTGACTTGCCGGGAATAGGCAGTTTCAATCTGATGTTCTATCTGAAAGCGAGAGAAGAGCGGTATGTCATCCTGATACAGTTTAAGCCGTTCCACATTTGCTGGCATGACATGCGCCATGAATTGATTGGCTTGTTCATATATCTCTGGATTATCGATCAGGATTTCACTAATTTCGGCGTGGAAGTAATCGCGGATTGCGCGTATAACGAGACTGCTTTCCTGATAGATCAGAAAAATTCCATTCTGGTTATTTGCGGCTTCCTCAATTGCACGCCAGAGTTGAACGAGATAATTTAAATCCCATTGCAGCTCTTCTTCGCTGCGACCTATTCCCGCAGTTCGTGCGATCACGCTCATGCCATCAGGAATCTGGAGATTGGCAAGGACCTCACGTAATTCAGCTCGTTCTTCCGCGCTGATACGTCGAGAGACACCTCCGCCTTGTGGATTATTTGGCATCAGAACCAGATAACGACCTGCCAGCGAAATATAAGTGGTAAGAGCAGCACCTTTATTGCCGCGCTCATCTTTATCAACCTGTACAATGAGCTCCTGTCCTTCACGCAGTAGATCAGCAATGCGGTTGCCGGTTGTGCCAGTTAGGTTGCTAGTACAGGTGGGTGCAATTTCCTTGTAGGGCAGGAATCCATGTCGGCCAGCGCCATAATCAACAAAGGCGGCTTCCAGACTTGGTTCCAGCCGGGTGATGGTTGCTTTATAAATATTGCTTTTGCGCTGTTCCTTGCCAGCGATTTCAATATCAAGATCGATAAGTCTCTGTCCATCGACAATCGCGACACGCAATTCTTCCGGCTGAGTCGCGTTGAATAACATTCGTTTCATTTAGTGCCTCCCGCGCTTGGTACATGGGCAGACTGGTTGTTCACTGTTCGGTAGAAGCCGTTTGGTCAGCAGGTCCGACAAGGATGATATTCCGATGGCAGGCATGTATTTGGATTTATTGTTTTGGTAAATTGCCATCAGAAAGTCAATGGTATAGATGGTGATTAAAAATAACCAATTTAGGTTGCCATTCAGCCTGGATCCGTTATCAATATAACATATTGAATTAGCTATAAATAATGTCTTCATGTGGTGGCAAATTATCTGCTTTGCGTTGCCTGAAGTCAGGAACCGAAATCTATCTATGTCTTAAGCGCGTAATTTATTTACTATCGCTACTTTACGTGGTGAGCGACATTAACCAGACAAAACAGTCTGCTTTCCGAATCTGAAAATATGGAATTTGATCCACAAACATAGATTGAGTGTGTAATCTCGACAGGTTTTAGAAAGCAAAATTAAAGGAATTCGGGTGTGAAAATTACGGGTAAAAATATTGGCAAAAATCCCATGGGTAGCCGGACAACCAGCAAAGCCACTATGCCAAGTACTATTATGCCAGATCGCGTGGTTATAAAACAGATAGATGAGACAGCGGAAGGGCAGCGAATCGATAATTTTTTGTGCAAATTACTTAAAGGCGTACCCAAAAGCCATATTTACCAATTGCTGCGCAGTGGGCAGGTGCGTGTAAATAGTAAACGTATAGTTGCCAGTTATCACTTGCAATTGGCCGACAAAGTGCGAATTCCTCCCGTTAGCTGTAAGAACAATATCTTGCCAGTTAACTTTGAGAAACAGATGACGCAGTTCCCCGTTCTGTTTGAAGACGAAAATTTACTGGTAGTCAATAAACCGGCAGGCATAGCGGTACACGGAGGCAGTGGGATTAGTCATGGTGTAATCGAGCAGTTGCGCATGCAGCATCCAGGCTGGAAATTTCTTGAGCTCGTCCATCGGCTTGACCGCGAGACTTCGGGCATACTTTTGCTGGCAAAAAAAAGGCAGGCACTGATTAATTTGCATCAGCAGATTCGTGAAGGCCGAGTGCATAAAAGTTATCAAGTGCTAGTGTCAGGGAGATGGCACAATTTAATCCAGAATGTTAAATTTCCACTCAATAGATACGTAACGGCGGCAGGGGAGCGCCGTGTGGCGGTTGCTGGCAGTAATGGAAAAGATGAGAAAATCAAATCCCAGCAGGCACATACTATTTTTTGCTTGCAGCAAAACTGGGATAATTTCAGTTTATTAAGTGCGGAGCTGAAAACAGGGCGAACACATCAGATCCGGGTGCACCTTGCTCATTTGGGTTTTCCAATTGCGGGTGATGATAAATATGGAGATTTTGAGCTAAACAAGCAGTTACGAAAAAATGGACAAGATGTGCCGCTGAAACGCATGTTTTTACATGCTGAAAAATTTTCCTGTTCGCATCCATTAACCAATAATCGCCTGCTGCTGGAAGCGCCTTTGGCGGCAGAGTTGCGCTTATTTCTGCTTTCACTGGGCGAGCCTTTGAATTTGGTATCAGTGATGAAGTAATCTCAAAGAGGATACGCGTTGTTCAATCTTGTCAATTAATTCTTGATAAGTAGTTGTATGCAAGCCCCCAAATTTAGCTAAAAAGGTTTGTTCGCCGAGGTGTTCAGGTAAATCTGCCCAATAGGGCATCAGATCGCTATCATCAATGCCGGCAAGGATGGTTGAGCGTATTTTTTGGGCTGAGGATTGATTTTTCATTATTTTAGCTGCGAAACTGGTACCGGCACGGTTGGCGGCGATATCGTTGAATGAAAACCCGCTGCCGCTTCGCGCGTCTTCCAGTTCTTTATAAAGCCCAATGGCATCAGATAATACCGTATCGGTGTAGGCCGCTATGGCAGCCGATGAGATGAAATGCATCGCAAAGTCTGCTCGCCCATCCAGAGTAATTCTTACCCGAGCTGAAGGCGGCCATTTAGCGGCTTCAGGGGCGATGAGTTTGAGTGGAAGCTGTAGTACGTGAAATGCAGTTACCAGTATTGCTACTCGCATTTCTTCTCTGGCATTGGTGTATGACGGGTCGCGGGCGGTTTCCTGCATGAGTTTGGTCAGCACTTCAGAAAGCGTAATCGACTGTGCGCGGTTCTGTTGGTTAATTTGATTGAGAAAAGTATGGTAGCGGAGCAGCTTTGCAATCATCTGCTGATCAAAAAAGGGGGCACTGAATGAAAGTGAGTTGCTCTGATCGCTATCCCAGCCTTGCCAGTAATAGGTAACTGCAATTCCATCGAGTGAGATGTCTATTTTCTGAAATGCCTCTATGCCAACACGCACGTCAGGGCTGATCATTTTTAATCTGGTCAAGAGCTGCTGAAGAAAGAAATTAGTCAGGCTGTCTGGTATGGTTAGCTTGCCAATACGCAGTGATTTAACAGCTGGCTGTCCTTTAAATTCAACTAATGACGCTTCGAGGTTAACATAGGCCTTATTAGCTAAGGCGGCTATCTCAGGGATGGGCAGACTGATCTGGATACGCCCTTCCTGCTGATGCAGCTTAGATTGCGCGCGTCCGTGTCTTAGATGGTGTGCCAGATAATTGAGTATAGTATCTAAATCTTCCCACTTTATAGTAGCGGTGGCGGTGGAGCCTGGTCTAACTTGGTAGCGGTGCGTATCGAAAATGCTTTTAACGCGAGCAATATGTTCATGGGTGACCTGCACTTCTCTGGAAACCAGTGGTTTGCTATCAATCAGCAGATAAAAGATTGCACCAAGCGTTATCCCGGCGATAGCCAGCAGGATTAGTAATAACGTGACAGTGCGGTTTAATATTGTTGATATCAAAACGATTCAACTAGTCTGAGTGCTAGAGATAGGTCCAATAATCTGTTGCATTACCAATAATACCAGCCTCGCCCATAGTAGCCCCTCAAAAAGAATGGGTGATATCCAAAGTACGGATAAGGATGGTAACTATAGGGATATCGACCCAATCCATATGCCTGATTTATGCCGTAACCTTTTGGCCATAGATAAATTGCTTGAGATGTGATGAGTGGAACACGAATTAATTTACTACCGACCGTGCGTTCTATTCCCCCTGTCAGGGTTCCGGTTACAGTAACTTTACTGTTTTTGGTTAAAATGGCGGGATCTAGAAAATCACGGGTTCTGACGACGAATCGCCCTTCTCCGTTGTAGCTGGTTTGTGGAAAACCATTGCGATCCAGTGGATAGTAAAGTATCTGCACTGATGAGGAATCAGTCTCGTTTTCTACTTCGATAACCGTGCCACCCCAGCGTACAGGTGTGTCTAAGTAGCTATCGACATTCTGGTTGGCGAGCTGATACGGTATGTCAACTGCTGTGAAATCTCTGATCACGGTCGGCATGTTGCTGCATGCGCTGAGAATAAAAAGTAAAACAAGCGACAAACACGGGTTGAGTGGCAATTGCATTTTCATGGCTTTCTCCAATGGTCATCCAGCATTTTCGGTAAAAATCGAGAGAAGACTCCTTCGTTTATTGGGTTTTTATGGTTTGTGCCGCAATGTCCGTTTGTTGTTCCATTGATTAGATAGTGTAATATAATCGGCGGTTCTATAATTTGTTAAATCAGCTTATTCCATTGAATGAACGGTATAGCATGATGGGTGGCTGGACATTCCTGATTCTGCCTTTTTAATTTTAATTTGCCTTGCCGCGTGATCAGTTTTGCGGAAACTTCATAAATCGTGACATGGATGGATCGCAGTCTCTTGTTCTGGAGCTAAAAAGCAGCACTTTTTTTGCGCCCGTGCTGGTTTTATACAGCAATGAAATAGATTTAATTACTGAAAAACTGAAAGAAAAAATTTCTGGTGTGCCAGATTTTTTTAATAATTCAGCAATACTATTTGATTTAACAGAATTAAATCATAAGAGATTGTCGGTTGATATCGATGCGTTGGTCTCAATATTGCGTGAAATGCATATATTTCCGATTGGAATCAGGGGTGGGAATGATGCTCAGCAGCAACAAGCATTGGCGCTATCGATACCGGTTGACTCTGGTCGCAGCAGCGGGAGCATGCTGTTAGAGACGCAAAGCAAGCCGGATATTCCGTATCAACCGCAAGCATCTGTTGAAATTATCAAAGAAGTTTTTCGTGCCCCCGCAACACTTGTGATTCAGCCGGTGCGCTCTGGTCAGCGGATTTATGCCAATGGTGATCTGGTTATCCTGGCGCAGGTCAGTGCTGGTGCCGAGATTATGGCTGAGGGTAATATTCACGTTTATAATACGCTGAGGGGTAGAGCCTTGGCGGGTGTGCAGGGTGACACGGCTGCGCGCCTTTTTTGTCTGGATTTGCAGGCAGAGCTTGTCTCAATTGCAGGTGTTTACAAAACAAGTGAAGATTTGAAGGATATCGTCAGCAAAAAGCCGGTTCAGGTTTTTCTGCAGGAGCAGGCATTGATTATTGCGCAACTTGATTAATTATCTACATTTTTCTTGGGAAGGAGATTCAATTGGCAAGAGTCATTGTTGTCACATCGGGTAAGGGTGGCGTTGGAAAAACGACAACCAGCGCTGCTATTGCTATGGGATTGGCCAAGCGAGGGCATAAAACTGCAGTTATCGATTTTGATGTGGGGCTGCGAAATCTTGATTTAATCATGGGGTGTGAGCGACGGGTGGTTTATGACTTTGTAAATGTCATTAATGGCGAGGCTAATCTCAATCAGGCGTTAATCCGGGACAAGAACTGTAATCAGCTCTATATCCTGCCCGCATCACAAACCCGCGATAAGGATGCATTAAGTCTTGAAGGTGTGGGCCGGGTGTTGGAAGAGTTGTCGCAAGACTTTAAGTATATTGTTTGTGACTCGCCCGCCGGCATTGAAAAAGGCGCTTATCTGGCAATGTATTATGCTGATGATGCCTTGGTGGTGACCAATCCGGAAGTATCCTCTGTGCGGGATTCGGATCGTATGTTGGGCATCCTGGCAAGTAAATCACGCCGTGCCGAGCTGGCGATGGATCCGATCAAGGAATACCTGTTGTTGACACGTTATGATCCAAGTCGGGTGGAGTCGGGTGAGATGCTTAGTCTGGAGGATGTTCAGGAGATCCTGTCACTTCATTTGCTGGGGATTATTCCTGAATCAAAATCGGTTCTGACTGCTTCTAATGCAGGGGTTCCTGTTATCCTGGATGAAAAAAGTGATGCGGGCCAGGCGTATGCTGATGTGGTAGCACGTTATCTCGGTGAGAAACGACCACATCGTTTTATTGAAAGCAAAAAAGGGTTTCTCAGAAAGCTTTTCGGAGGTAAATAATGAGCTTGCTGGATTACTTCAAACTATCCAAGCCTAAAACAGCGGCACTTGCAAAAGAGAGACTACAGATTCTGGTCGCGCATGAGCGCTATTATCGAAATAAACCATCGTATCTGCCGCAGTTGCAGGAAGAATTGATGCAGGTTATTCGAAAATATGTACAGGTGGATCAGGATGCGATATCTGTCAAGTTTGAGCAAGATGAAAATCAGGAAACACTTGAACTCAATATTGTATTACCAGATAGTCAATCAAATAATACTAAGGAAAATAGTGCCAGAAATATATTCTGATTAGTTTTTGGTTGAATTGGGTCCGTGTTAATTCTACTGAAAGTGCCTGCTTCAGGCAGTCTAGGTCAATGAACTTAACTGGCGGCGAGTGGGTTATTCGTCAGCACAGTAATTTTTTATTGTTCTTGTTCCTGGTTGTACTGATTGGTTGCTCAGCTACGGAAATTCGTAATAGTGAGATTAAAACTGTTGTTATTCAACCTGGAAGCGGAAAATTAGCTGAAGAGAGCAGCTATGCTCTGACTGGACGACTTTCTGTGCATAATTTGCAACAAAAGTTTTCTGCAACAGTCAATTGGCAGCATCGTGCGGATGAGGATCAGATACTTCTTTTTTCTCCGTTGGGGCAAACGATTGCTCGTATTGAGCAGGACATTTCCGGAGTACGTTTGATTACTGCTGAACCCGCTCTCTATCAGGCTGAAAATATAGAGCGTTTAACACAGCAGGTATTGGGTTGGGTATTACCACTTTCAGGATTACACTTCTGGGTCAGAGGATTTCATTCTCCGTTGACTATTGCAGAATTGGACCTGGATCGCAATGGACGAATTATTGCTATTCGTCAGGATGGATGGAACATTTATTATTCAATATTTTTCCCATTGAGGCCTGGTATGCAGGAATTGCCAAAATTGCTTGAGCTTAGCCGTGATAATCTGAAAATAAAACTAGTCATTGATCGTTGGATAGGTATTACCGATTGATATAATAAAAACTCTGAAATTAAATAGTAAAATTTAAATGAGTTTTTTTCTGCCTGGTCTGGAAATTTTTCCAGCGCCTGCAAAAGTGAATCTTTTTCTTCACGTTGTTGGTCGTCGTGCTGATGGCTATCATTTATTGCAGACCGCATTTCGCTTTATTGATTTTTCTGATCAATTGGCTTTTGATGTCAGAAAAGATGGTGCGATCAATATAGTGAGCTCGGTATCGGATTTATCCGGTACCGATAATTTGTGTGCTCGTGCCGCAAAACTTTTTCAGGAGAGGAGTGGTAAGGCTCTGGGTGTGGATATTTATCTGCAAAAGCAAATTCCAATGGGTGGTGGCCTGGGTGGTGGGAGTTCTGATGCTGCTACTACTTTAATTGTCTTAAATCGTCTATGGGATGTTAACTGGAATAGAACGCGTTTGATGATGCTGGGTTTGGAGTTGGGTGCAGATGTACCTGTATTTATTCGTGGTAAAAATGCGTTTGCAGAGGGTGTGGGTGAAGAGCTAACCCCGTTAACTTTGCTTCCGGCCTGGTACACAGTGCTCACTCCTCCTGTACATATTTCGACTGCCGAGGTTTTTGCGCGTAAAGAGTTGACACGCAATACGATTCCTATCAAAATATCGGCCTTTTCCATGAGTGAGGGAAAGAATGATCTTGAATCAGTCGCGGTAAGGATGCAACCTGTTATCGGCGATTGGTTACAATGGTTAAAGCAGCAATCGGAGGCAAGTAGAGTCGCCATGAGTGGATCGGGTGCATGCGTTTTTGCTGAGTTTGCGGATGAAGGTAGCGCATTAAAAGTGTTCAGAAAACTTCCATTGGATATGTGTGGTTTTATGGCACAGGGGCTTGCAGAGCATCCGTTGTTGCATTTTTAGATAAGATGGGGAGTCGCCAAGCGGTAAGGCACCGGATTTTGATTCCGGCATTCGTAGGTTCGATCCCTACCTCCCCAGCCAAACAGCGGTAATCTATCAGCAGCGGATTTATTTTTTGTAGTAATAATGTGAATTCTCGCCAGTAATTACTTTCAATTATCAGGAATAAAATTTCGCATGGCCTACGATAGTCTGATGGTTTTTACTGGAACGGCCAATCCCAGACTGGCTCAGGATGTTGTCAAGCACCTGAACATCAATCTAGGTAGAGCGACGGTTTCGCGTTTCAGTGATGGCGAAATTATGGTGGAAATTCTTGAAAACGTGCGCGGTAATGATGTTTTTGTATTGCAGTCCACCTGTGCGCCTACTAATGAGAGTCTCATGGAGATCTTAGTGATTGTAGATGCATTGAAGCGTGCGTCTGCGGCACGTGTGACGGCAGCTATACCTTATTTTGGTTATGCGCGACAGGATAGAAGACCACGCTCGGCAAGGGTTCCGATTACGGCCAAAGTGGTGGCAAACATGCTGACCAGTGTTGGTGTGGATAGACTGTTGACTATGGATCTTCATTCTGATCAGATTCAGGGGTTTTTCGATATTCCTGTGGATAATATTTACGGAATGCCCATTCTCTTGGGCGATATTTGGAAGCGTCATTATCAAAACCTGGTTGTGGTTTCTCCGGATGTGGGTGGAGTAGTCAGAGCGCGACATATGGCTAAACGCCTGGAATGTGATCTGGCAATCATTGACAAGCGCCGTCCAAAACCAAATGAATCGGTAGTAATGAATATTATTGGCGAAGTGAAAGGCCGTACTTGCGTGATTGTGGATGACATGGTTGATACAGCTAACACACTGTGCCAGGCAGCTGCTGCATTGAAAAAGCAGGGCGCTCTGAATGTTATCGCATATTCTACCCACGCAGTATTGTCAGGTAATGCCGTTGCGCGTATACAGGAATCGGAGCTCGATAAAGTGGTAGTGACTGATACGATTCCATTAAGTGAAGAAGCAAAGAACAGTGGTCGTATCAGTCAATTGAGTGTGGCGAGCTTGTTTGGTGAATCAATGTTAAGAATAAGCAATGAAAATTCATTAAGTTCGCTGTTTATTGAGTGAAGTAATTATTTTGGCTGTCTGATTATAGGCGGGTTATCTTCTGGGGAACGTGATGCAAATTGAAATCAGTGCGAATATTCGCAAGTTACATGGAACAGGTGTTAGTCGTCGTATGCGTACATCAGGAAGACTTCCTGGGGTGGTCTATGGCGGAGATGGAGCGGTACAATCCATCGAGATGGATCATAAGGATATGTATTACAAACTAAAAGTAGAGGCATTTCATGCTTCTGTTTTATCGCTCAATATCGATGGTAAGCCTATTCAAGTAGTCCTGCGTGATTATCAAATGCATCCCTTCAAGCAACAGATTTTGCATATCGATTTTCAGCGGATCAATCAGAACAAAAAAATGCATGTCAAACTGCCTTTGCATTTTATTAACGCTGAGAGTGCTCCGGGTGTGAAACTGTCTGGTGGTATTGTGAGCCATATTCTGACCGAGGTCGAAGTATCCTGTCTTCCAAAAGATTTGCCGGAATTTATAACGGTTGATTTATCAGAAATGAAAATTGGTGGTATTTTGCATTTAAGTAATTTGATATTGCCATCAGGTGTGGAAATTTTGGCGCTGACAAGGGGTGACGATCAGGCAGTGGCTACACTCACCACCCCTCGTGGCGGATCGGCAGGCGAAGCTGGCGCTAATGCGGAAGCTGCATCATCTTGATTGGTTTAATTTTTATGGGGTTACTGCAGATTTCCTGAGTTTGAATTTAACCCAGATCGACCTCCACTCTATAGTTTTGCTTAGAATCTGTGCAAGCACCTGAATTACCCATTAGGTTGGTAGTTGGCCTTGGCAACCCGGGTGAAAAATACGTAGATACTCGCCATAATGCTGGTTTTAATTGGTTGGATGAGTTGGCGGCGAGCTATCACGTGACACCCAAGTTAGAGCACAAATTTCATGGTTTGTGTGCGTGTATTCAGGACGACCATATAAATTGTTGGCTTCTGAAGCCGCAGACCTACATGAATGCCAGCGGAATGTCTGTAGCCTCGATTTGTCGTTATTATGAAATTCTTCCAGAGCAGATACTGGTGGTGCATGACGAGTTGGATTTGCTTCCAGGAAATATCAAATTGAAATGGGGTGGCGGTGCCGGGGGTCATAACGGACTCAAGGATATTTTGGTGCATCTGAATGATCAGCCATTCTGGCGTCTCCGGATCGGAATTGGTCATCCAGGGAATCGACAAGTAGTTGCCAGTTATGTACTACATGTGCCTGAAAAAGAAGAATCCGCTTCGATCAATCATGCTGTTAAACAAAGTATGCAGGTGTGGCCTCAAATTATGAGTGGCAGGATAGGGGAGGCCATGCTATTGCTGCATACCAAAAAATAATCTGTAAGATTATATGGTTGCGTGTGGCTATTTTCGGGTGTACTACTATCTGTTAACGAGAATCCAATTATGAGTTTGAAATGTGGGATCGTTGGTTTGCCTAATGTTGGTAAGTCCACTCTCTTTAATGCGCTAACCAAGGCGGGTATTTCTGCGGAGAATTATCCATTCTGCACAATTGATCCTAATGTTGGTATTGTTGAAGTGCCCGATCTGCGTATCAATGGACTAAGTCAAATTGTTAATCCGCAGAAAATTCAACCTGCTATTGTTGAATTTGTTGATATTGCCGGATTGGTGGCAGGTGCTTCCAAGGGTGAGGGGTTGGGAAACAAATTTCTGGCAAATATTCGTGAAACTGATGGCATTGTGCACATGGTTCGTTGTTTTGCAGATGACAATGTTGTTCATGTTTCAGGTAAGGTCGATCCGCTATCTGATATGGAGGTTATCCATACCGAATTGGCGCTGGCTGACCTGGCAACCGTTGAAAAAGCTATGTTACGTGAAAATAAACTCTCAAAATCTGGTAATAAAGAGAGTATTTTCTTATTCGGTTTGCTGGAGAGATTGTATGCACACCTTGATGCCGGACAACCGGTGCGCAGTCTATCTCTGGATAAATCTGAACAGATATTGCTGAAGTCGTTATGCTTGTTGACAGCAAAACCAGTTATTTATGTGGCTAATGTTGCAAACCAAGAAATAAAGAATAATCTGCTGTTGCAGCAGATTCAGGAGCAAGCTGCAAAGGAATCAGCACCCGTGGTTGTTATCTGTGCTGCGTTGGAGGCTGAAATTGCAGACTTGTCCGATGAAGATAAGCAGATATTTCTGGCTGATATCGGTATGGAAGAGCCTGGATTAAATCGCTTGATCCGTGCCGCTTACCAGCTTTTAGGTCTTCAAACCTATTTCACTGCAGGTGTCAAAGAAGTTCGGGCATGGACAATTCTAGCTGGTGCTACCGCTCCACAAGCTGCTGGTGCGATACATACCGATTTTGAGAAAGGTTTTATTCGTGCGGAAGTTATTTCTTATCAGGATTTTGTTTCACTTGGTGGCGAGCAGAAAGCAAAAGAGGCCGGTAAAATGAGATTGGAGGGTAAGGAATATATCGTAAGAGATGGGGATGTGATGCATTTTCGTTTCAACGTGTAGTCGTTTTTTACTAAAACTTGCAACTTAAATTGAGTAAGAACGCTATAATATGCGGTTACTGAATGGGGAGATTTTATGTACGCAGTGGTTAAAACCGGTGGTAAACAATATCGGGTTGAGGTTGGTAACAAACTTAAAGTGGAAACATTGCCGGTGGCGGTAGGTGATGAATTTTTGTTGGATAAGATTTTGATGGTTGCTGATGGCGAGAGTATTGTCACAGGTAGTCCTTTGCTTGATAAGGCAAAAGTTAACGCAACTGTACTCAGTCATGGTAGGCACGACAAAGTGCGTATATTTAAAATGCGGCGTCGTAAGCATTATCAAAAGCACCAGGGGCATCGACAGAATTATACGGAGATCCAGATTACTGGTATTTCTGCTTAAGGAGAGAGATTAATGGCACATAAGAAAGCGGGCGGCAGCTCCAGAAATGGTCGCGATTCTCATTCCAAACGTTTGGGTGTGAAGCGCTATGGCGGAGAGTTAATTAGAGCAGGTGGCATTATTATTCGTCAACGTGGCACACAGTTTCACCCAGGTGAAAATGTCGGTATCGGCAGAGACCATACACTTTTTGCTAAGCTAGATGGAAAAATTGTGTTTTCTGTCAAAGGGTCACTAAATCGGAGAACGGTGACAGTAGTTCCTGCGTGATATTCGGTTTGTGTTTGGATCGACTGCAAAAAGCCCCATTCTATGAATGGGGCTTTTTGCTTGTAGTCTCTGTACGAGCACGCACTGTATAAGTAGTTAAGGTACTGTTTTAAGGTGGTCTTGCTCGAGTATTCCAAGAGGGGAACGCAATTGATCCGATCAACCTGAATGCAGCTTGGTATATAGCATAGCGCATACTTCGGTAAACTTGGAGTACTCCATATCGCAAGACCTTAATCTTGCGAACTGCTTACCGCGAGTATGCGCACTTGGCGATATGGAAAAGGTGTGGCCTGTAGTGATTGCCCCCTATACTGATCGTGAGGTGGTTATTATCGCTTTATTTCCAGTAGGTTAGGTATTATTCCAAGGCAAAATTCATGAAATTCATAGATGAAGTCAAAATACAGATTGCTGCGGGAGATGGTGGTGACGGTGTGGCGAGCTTCCGTCGGGAGAAAAACATTCCAAAGGGTGGTCCCAACGGCGGGGATGGCGGCAATGGTGGAAGTATTTATGCGTTGGCAGATCATAATCTCAATACGCTTGTTGATTATCGTTTTACACCTATTTTTCGTGCAAAGCGTGGCGAGAACGGGCGAGGAGCGGACTGTTATGGTAAGGGTGCAGATGAAATTGAATTGCGTATGCCTGTGGGAACGATCATAAAGAACGATTTAACCGGTGAAATTATGGTAGACCTGCAATATGACCAGCAGCGAGTGTTGCTGGCGAAGGGTGGTCAGGGTGGGTTAGGCAATAATCATTTCAAATCGAGTATAAATCGGGCACCTCGGCAATTTACGCATGGTGAGCCGGGTGAGAAATTTGAGCTTAAGCTGGAACTCAGGCTGTTGGCTGATGTGGGTCTGCTTGGCTTGCCGAATGCGGGTAAATCTACCCTTATTCGTGCGGTTTCTGCAGCACGCCCCAAAGTGGCGGATTATCCTTTTACTACGCTTTACCCTAATCTTGGCGTGGTTAGAGTGGATGATGGTCGTAGTTTTGTGATGGCTGACATACCAGGATTAATTGAGGGGGCTGCAGAGGGTGCTGGGTTGGGGCATCGCTTCCTCAAACATTTAAGTAGAACAGGTTTGTTGTTACATGTGATCGATCTGAGCCCTTTTGACAAGCAGATAGATCCGGTTCATTCTGCTCGTGCACTGGTAGGAGAGCTGCACAAGTTTGATCAAACCCTCTTTGAGAAACCTCGTTGGCTGGTTTTTAATAAGGTGGATTTATTATCGGAAGTGGAGCGCAGCACTGCTTATCAGGAATTTTTAAAGGCTTTGAACTGGCATGAACCGTGGTTTGCAATTTCGGCGTTGACAGGGGAAGGTTGTCAGGCACTGACATATGCCATTATGCGGTATCTGGAAACATTATGGTCAACTACCGGAAAGACGTGATGGTATGTCAAGAGAAGTTCTGAAATCATCGAAGCGGATTGTCGTTAAGGTTGGCAGCAGCCTGGTAACCAATCAGGGTCAGGGATTAGACCATAAGGCGCTTGATCGTTGGGCGGAGCAGATAGCCTGGATGAGCGGAATGAACAAGGAAGTGGTGTTGGTGACTTCCGGGGCGGTCGCAGAAGGTATGCTGCGCCTTGGATGGAAAAATCGTCCTTCGGCATTGTTTGAACTCCAGGCGGCTGCGGCTGTGGGACAGATGGGGGTAGCGCAAGCCTATGCCACAAGTTTTGCCAAGTATGATTTGCAAACAGCACAAATTTTGCTGACGCATGATGATCTCTCCAATCGCAAACGGTACTTGAATGCGCGATCGACCATACTCACACTGCTTGGTTTGGGTGTCGTTCCGGTTATTAATGAGAATGACAGCGTGGTTTTTGATGAAATCCGGTTTGGTGATAATGATAATCTGGCTGCATTGGTAGCTAATCTCATTGAGGCGGAAGTGCTGGTGATTCTTACTGATCAGGAAGGTTTGTACACCAGTGATCCACGTAAGGATACGAGTGCTGCCCTGATTGCTGAAGCGAGTGCGAGTGATCCGGCAATTCAAGCCATGGCCGGGGGGGCCGGTAGTGAAATAGGTCGGGGGGGTATGCAAAGTAAAGTCATGGCGGCAAGACGTGCAGCGCGTAGCGGTGCGCATACTCTTATCGCCTCAGGGCGAACACAGCATGCCTTGAGACGATTGATGCAGGGAGAAATATTGGGCACCTGCTTGCTGGCAGATATGCCAGTTCACCTTGCTCGTAAATTATGGCTGGCTGATCATTTGCAGGTTCGGGGTGGCCTTGTGCTGGATAGTGGCGCTGTCAGGGTGCTGGTATCGGAAGGAAAAAGCCTGTTGCCTGTGGGTGTGCAGGAAGTCAGGGGTGAGTTTGAACGGGGCGAAGCTGTCGCTTGTCTAGAGCCAAATGGTCGCGAGATAGCACGTGGATTGATTAACTATAATGCACGCGAGACTCGTAAAATCATGCGCCTGTCATCTAGTCAGATTGAATCAGTTTTAGGGTATGTAGATGAGCCTGAGTTGATTCATAGAGATAATCTGGTTATTTTGTAATGATTGATACGCTTACCATAACGGGGATCGATCGTTTTCCGGCTTACCGTGCGCCGAAATGGCTGCTGGGTGGTAACGCACAAACCATTTATCCCTATTTGTTGAGCAGAAAGCTGCCGATCTGTTACCGAAGGGAGCGCTGGGAGCTGGAAGATGGTGATTTTATTGATGTAGATTGGCTTGATGGCAAGCCGGATAAACCTTTAGTGGTTTTATTGCATGGGCTTGAGGGCGGGTCGCACAGCCATTATGCGTTGAGTATCATGCGTTTGTTGCAAGTCATGCGTTGGCGTGGTGCTGTTATCCATTTTCGTGGGTGCTCGGGATACCCCAATCGTTTGCCACGGGCTTATCACGCTGGAGATTCCGCAGAAATAGATTCGATGATACGTAGAGTTATCATGAAAAATCGTTTTACAGGTAATTCTCGTTGCTATGTTATTGGGGTTTCATTGGGTGGCAACGCTTTGCTGAAGTGGCTGGGAGAGCAGGGTGAGCGAGCGAAAGCAATGGTTGCGGGTGCCGTTGCGGTTTCCACACCGGTCGATCTGGCTGCAGCAGGCAACACGCTAGATTCCGGGTTTAACCGGATTTATACACAGCATTTTCTGGCTTCCCTGAAACGTAAAGTGGTGGATAAAAATAGATGCTTCCCTGGGTTGTTGGATATTAAAGCTGTGATGGCGTGTAATTCTTTGTATGAATTTGATAATTTGGTGACAGCACCCTTGCATGGATTTCGAAATACCGAAGATTACTGGCAACAATCCAGCAGTAAGCAATGGTTAAATCATATACGAGTGCCCACCATGTTGATCAATGCGCGTAATGATCCTTTCTTGCCAGAACATGCATTGCCGGTTACAGGTGATATTGCACCATTTGTTTCATTGGAGTTTCCTGACCAGGGTGGCCATGTCGGATTCATTCATGGTACTTTTCCGGGAAAACTTGAATGGTTGCCTAAGAAAATTCTCCATTTCTTCCTGCAGGACTGTTCGCCAGGCGATGGTTCAAATATGTCACATAGTCTCCGCTAATTTAAAGTAGTGAACTCCAATTCACAAAGTTTAACTGGTGTGGTAGGGCTGACAATTATCGCGTTGATCATCTGGGCAATTTTCAATATTGTTGCCGCTTTGAGCGTGTTCAGTATTGGCCTGTTGGGAATAATAATCTATCACCACTATAACTTGTTTCGTTTGGATAAGTGGCTGCGTAGCAGCAATATGTCTTATCTGAATGCTCCGGATGGACCTGGTATGTGGGGGCTGGTTTTTGCGCGGGTGGCAAGGCTTCTGAGGCGTCATCAGAATGAAGTTCATCGGTTTGAGCATGCTCTCGACCGACTACATCGCGCAACTTCTGCTATGCCAGAGGGAGTCGTTATTTTGGGCGACAATGATCAGGTTGAATGGTGCAATCTGGCTGCGGAAACGCATCTGAGGCTTAATCTTAAACTGGATATTGGTCAGCATATCACTCGCATCGTGCGACAGATCCAGTTTGTCGACTACCTGAATTCCGGTAATTTCAGTCAACCTGTCAAATTAAAACTATCCCGAAAAGAATATATTTTTCTATCATTACAGCTGGTGCCCTACGGAGATAGTGAAAAGTTACTGATTAGCCGCGATATCACTCGTTTCGAAAAAATTGAAATCATGCGTCGTGATTTTATTGCCAATGTTTCTCATGAATTACGCACACCTTTGACGGTTATTGGCGGCTTTCTGGAGACTTTGCTCGATAGTGGAAAATTAGGGAAAATGGAACAAAATGCACTTGAATTGATGGCACATCAGGCCACTCGAATGCATCGACTAATCGAAGATCTCCTAACTTTATCCCGCCTGGAAAATTCTCAAAACGCACCTAAAGAAGAAAAGATTGATATCGCGAAACTTATGCAGGGAATTTATCAGGAAGCACAGTCTTTGAGTGCGGGTCGTCACAAAGTTGAAATGAATATTGCCAGAGAAGCGGTGATATCGGGTAACGAAGATGAACTCCGCAGCGCTTTCAGCAATCTTGTCAGCAACGCAGTGCGTTACACCCCGCGAGATGGCAATATCTCCTTGCACTGGGTTCGGGAAGGTGACGAAGGAGTGTTCTTTGTGCAGGATAGTGGTATAGGTATCGAACCATCACATATTCCAAGGTTAACTGAGCGCTTCTATCGGGTTGACCACGGGCGTTCTCGAGAAACGGGTGGGACTGGATTAGGATTGGCAATTGTCAAGCATATTCTTAGCCATCATCAAGCCGAATTAGAAATTATCAGCCAACCGGGTCATGGAAGTACTTTTAGAATTCGGTTTCCTGCCGCCAGAGTGCGGTGGGACGGATATCAGAAAATCTGATATGGCATGTTAGACTAATGATCGTCAGATATCGATATTTGCTAATTTCGCGAATTCTCGCTGGTGACTCGTTTTATTTTTTGGATTTCACTGTTGGCTAAAATTGTCATTGTGTGGCAGACTGGCTTCTCAAGACCATGATATCGTAGTGGGTAATTGATTGTAACGATAACTGTCCTGAAGAAGCAAATAACTATAAATTAAGAAATTATACTTGGGAGGGCAGAAAAAATGGCTGTTAAGGGGCAATTGTTGCAGGATCCTTTTCTGAATATATTGCGAAAAGAACGTATTCCAGTTTCTATTTACCTGGTCAATGGAATTAAACTACAGGGACATATCGATTCATTCGACCAGTATGTGGTGTTGTTGAGGAATTCTATTACGCAAATGGTCTACAAACATGCAATTTCAACCGTGGTGCCCGCTAAGGCGATATCGTTGCCAATTGCGGCTGACGGTCTGACGGAGGAAGATGATTCGTGATGCTGATGAAGCGCTAATCAGGCAAAATACGGCAGTTCTGGTCGATGTTGATTTTGACAAAATTGAGCGTAATAGTTTGGATGAGCTTGGATTGCTGGCATCCAGTAATCAGATATCGGTAGCGGCTATCGTCGAGAGCAAGCGAAAGTATCCGGATTCTGCTACCTTTGTCGGGAAGGGGAAAGTAGCGGAAATTTTGGAGATACTAGTACAAACTAAGGCAGCGATGGTGATCGTTAATCATGATTTGTCATCAGTGCAGCAGAGAAATCTGTCCAATGCTTTGTCATGTCGTGTTATTGATCGCACCAGCCTGATTCTGGATATTTTTTCGCGGCGCGCGCAAAGTTACGAAGGAAAGCTACAGGTTGAACTGGCGCAACTGGAACATCTTTCGACTCGTCTAATTCGAGGCTGGACCCATCTTGAGCGCCAAAAAGGAGGGATCGGCCTGCGTGGACCGGGTGAGACACAGCTTGAAACAGATCGCCGTTTACTTGGTAAACGTGTGAAGCTGTTAAAGGAAAAGCTGGTAAAGCTTAAACGGCAGCGAGAAGTTCAGCGACGTTCAAGAAAACGCGCCGCTGTATTTTCAGTATCAATTGTTGGCTATACCAATGCGGGTAAATCAACTTTGTTTAATCGGCTCGTTAGTGCTGAGGCTTACGCAGCAGATCAATTATTTGCAACCCTGGATACCACAACCCGAAAATTATATCTTCCTGGTTATGGTTCGATTGTAGTTTCCGATACGGTTGGTTTTATTCAGTCCTTACCGCACACTTTGGTAGCAGCTTTTCGCGCGACACTTGAGGAAACGACCCAAGCGGACTTGTTGTTGCATGTGGTTGATGCTTCCAGCGTGAATCGGGACAGGCAAATAGCAGAAGTTAATAAAATACTGAGTGAAATTGGTGCCGATACTATTCCGCAAATACTGGTATTGAACAAAATCGATAAAACCGAATCGAACTCGACTGCAAATTGCACACGTGATGAGTATGATAGAATCAGCGCCATTCGGCTCAGCGCAAAAACAGGAGAAGGACTGGAGTTTCTGCAGATTGCAATGACGGAAGCATCTAATCAGTCTTCAGCTAACCAGATGGATCATTTTTCGCCGCACCGGTGTGTAGTGCAATGAGCACAGTATGGTTGTTTAATTTTTATAATAGAAAGGAACAAATATCATGGGTTTAAATGATCCTCAGTGGGGAAAAAGGAGGGGTAATTCAGGCCCACCTGATCTTGACGATATATTCCGCACTTTTAATCAAAGAATTAATGAAATTTTTGGTCGAAAAGGTGGAAATGGTAATAACGAGGGTGGCGACTCCGGCGAGGGTCGTGGCAAACACGGTGGTGCAGGTATTGTTGTGATTGTTGTTCTACTCGCCGTGGCTTGGGTGGCGAGTGGTTTTTATATTGTTGACGAGGGCCAAAGAGGCGTAGTCCTGCGATTTGGGAAGCATATTGAAACAACTACGCCTGGATTGAGATGGCATATGCCAACACCTATTGAAAAAGTTGAGACTGTCAATATCAGCCAGGTTCGTACGGTTGAGATCGGCTATCGGAATAATGTTCGAAGCAAGGTACTCAAAGAATCGCTGATGTTGACGGACGATGAGAATATCGTCGATATTCAGTTTGCTGTTCAATATATTCTGAGTAGCCCGGAAAACTTCTTATTTAATAATCGAGATGCGGAAACTTCGGTGCTACAGGTTGCTGAGACCGCGATCCGCCAGATAATCGGCAACAGTAAAATGGACTTCGTACTTTATGAAGGTCGTGAGCAAGTTGCGGCAGAAACGACTACGTTGATGCAAACCATTCTTGATCGTTATCAGATTGGTATTCAAATCAATCGGGTAACCATGCAAAATGCGCAACCACCCGAGCAGGTGCAGGCTGCTTTTGACGATGCGGTTAAAGCGGGTCAGGATAGAGAGCGCCAGGTTAATGAAGGTCAGGCCTACGCCAACAACGTTATTCCCAGAGCAAGCGGTGCTGCTGCACGTTTGATGGAAGAAGCCAATGGTTACAGACAGCGTGTGATCTCAACAGCGGAAGGTGATTCAAGTCGTTTTGAACAGATTCTTGTTGAATATTCGAAAGCGCCAGATGTCACCCGCAATCGGATGTATCTTGATACTGTCCAGCAAATTCTCTCTGGCACAAGCAAAGTTTTGATTGATCAGCAGGGTGGTAACAACCTGTTGTATCTGCCACTGGATAAATTGATGCAAGTGGAGTCCGCTGCTGCTCAATCTTCTTCGGGAATGAAGCCTCAGAGTATTCCTGAGTTTTCTCAAGAAGCGGGTATGCGTTCGCGTGAGTCCTTTCGTAGTCGTGAACGGGAGATAAGATAAGATGAAAACCATTTCCACAACATTAACCGGATTGCTGGTGGCAATTGCTATGCTGGGTAGCTCCGTTATTTATATTGTTGATGAGCGGGAACAGGCCGTTGTTTTCCAGCTGGGAGAGGTTGTCGATGTAAAGACATCCCCAGGTCTCTACTTCAAAATACCTGTTGTTCAGAATGTTCGTTTCTTTGAATCCAGAATTTTGACCATGGATACCGATGAACCCGAGCGTTTTATCACTTCGGAAAAGAAAAACGTTCTGGTAGATTTATTTGTTAAATGGCGAATTGTCGATGTTAGGCAATACTATGTCAGTGTCAATGGAGATGAGGCATTGGCACAGACCCGGTTGTCACAAACTATTAACTCCAGCATGCGTGACGAGTTTGGTAACAGAACAGTTCATGATGTTGTGTCTGGAGAGCGCGACGTCATCATGGAAATTATGCGACAGAAGGCCAATGTTGATGCGCGTAAAATTGGCGTGGAAGTTATCGATGTGAGGCTCAAACGTGTAGACCTTCCTCGAGAAGTCAGTGATTCTGTCTATCAGAGAATGGAAGCTGAGCGTACACGAGTTGCAAATGAATTAAGATCAACCGGAGCAGCTGAGAGTGAAAAAATTCGAGCTGATGCGGATCGGCAGCGTGAAGTCATTTTGGCAGAAGCCTATCGCGAAGCTCAGAAAATAATGGGTGATGGTGATGGTCAGGCTGCAGGGATCTATGCAACTGCATTTCAGAAAGATGCAAAATTCTATGATTTTTATCGTAGCCTAGAAGCGTACAAGCAATCTTTTAAGGATAAAAGTGATCTGCTTGTCCTGGAACCTAGCTCAGAATTTTTTAAATTCCTGAAAAAATCATCTGGTGAAGGTAAGTAAAGATAGTGTGTTGAGTTAAAGATTGGATAGCTTAAGTATCATCAGCGTATTTTGTGCTGCTCGGTAACTACTCCTCTTGACTGCTCTAACTTGAAGTCAGTATTTGACTGCAATTCACCCTGATGGAAGACCGGTTTGCTTTACCAGTTACGGCAAAATAAAGTAGACCGGTTTTTTTATCTGGATAGCTGACATTATGTATAAGATTCAGCTTTATCTAAATAAAACTGCTTGTGTCGATCAATCCAGGATATAAGCTATGTTGAATACATTATTGATGGCAGTTGCGTTAATGCTGGTGTTAGAAGGCATATTTCCCTTTATGTTACCTGGAGCGTGGCGGGAGGTTTTTCGTAAACTTCTGCAAATGGATGATGGACAAATACGCTTTATGGGGCTTACCGCTATGTTAATAGGGTTGTTTATACTTTATCTGGTCAACAATTAGCTTTGCCAACAACTGGACTGTCTTATTCTGATCTTCCTTAATTTCAGGTAGATCATGTCACCTGCCTATGCCAAACTGGTTACTTCCTGAGTATATTGAAGATGTGCTGCCGAATGACGCGGCGCATATTGAGAAAATGCGTCGTAGTATCATGGACTTGTTCCATGTTCATGGCTATCAGTTCGTCATACCACCCTTGCTGGAGTATGTCGAATCGCTGTTGTCTGGTAGTGGTAGTGACATGAATCTAAGAATGTTTAAGGTGGTGGATCAACTTAGCGGCAGAATGATGGGGTTGCGAGCAGATATGACGCCGCAGGTCGCCAGAATAGATGCTCATTTATTGAATCATCAGTCAGGTGTTACCCGTTTGTGTTACGCCAGTAGTGCCGTACATGCTCTTCCATGCGAAATAGCTCGCACTCGTGAGCTCTTCCAGATGGGTGCCGAGCTTTATGGACATGCGGGTATAGAAAGTGATATTGAAATCCAGCGATTGTTGCTTGCCAGTTTGTTTGCTTCGGGTATTCCATCTATTCAACTTGATTTTGGTCATGTCAATATTTTTCGCAGCTTGATACAAGATGCCAAGATATCGCCAGAACTTGAGTGGGAGCTCTATACCGCGTTGCAAGCCAAGGACATCGTCGCGCTTCAAGAGTTGGTAAGGGAAAAGTTAGATAATCATCTGAACAAGGTGGCAGCTGATGCATTATTACTACTGCCAGAATTGTATGGTGATGAGACTGTTCTGGCACAGGCGCGACGTTATTTGCCGAATTACACAGAAATAAATTTGGCGTTGGATCAACTGGAAACAGTAGCTAATACGCTACGTTCAGAGGTATTCAGTCTGACCTTTGATTTGTCAGATTTACGTGGTTATCACTATCATACGGGTATCGTTTTTGCAGCGTATACGCCTGGCTACCCGAATGCAATTGCATTAGGTGGTCGCTACGATGAAATCGGAAAAGTATTTGGCCGGGCCAGACAGGCGACCGGATTTAGTTTTGATTTAAAGCAGTTAGCAAGTTTGGTTCACAGTAATGATCGCCCAAAGGCTATTCTCGCACCATGGTGTCCAACTGATCATGCGCTGAATGAAATTATCGCCAGATTGCGAGCAGAGGGCACGATCGTCATAGTCGTGCTGCCCGGAGAGAACGAACAAAATAGCATCTGTTGTGACCATAAATTAGTTTGTCGCAATAACCAATGGGAAGTTGCTGAAAATTCCATAATAAAAGAATCAGGCAGGTAAAAGAGAAAATGGTCAAAAATGTAGTGGTCATTGGGACCCAATGGGGAGATGAAGGTAAAGGTAAAATAGTCGACTGGCTTACTGATCATGCCCAAGGTGTGGTCCGGTTCCAGGGAGGGCACAATGCAGGACATACCCTGGTAGTCAATGGAAATAAAACGGTACTGCATCTAATACCATCCGGAATTTTGCGTGAAAATGTCATCTGCTATATTGGAAATGGTGTCGTACTCTCCCCGGAAGCGCTGCTGGAAGAGATAGACATGTTGTCTTGCAGTGGTGTCGTTGTGGAGGAGCGTCTGCGTATCAGTGCGACCTGTCCGCTGATTCTCCCTTATCATATCTCTCTAGATTGTGCGCGTGAAGCAGCTAGGGGAGTAGATAGAATTGGTACTACCGGCAGGGGGATCGGTCCGGCTTATGAAGACAAGGCCGCGCGTCGTGCAATACGGTTGCAGGATCTTTACTATCCAGAGCGCTTTGCCAGCAAACTCCACGAAATTCTCGATTATCATAACTTTCTGCTGGTAAATTACTATCATTCTGCTGCGGTGGATATTAATCAAGTGCTTGACTCCAATCTTGCTCAGTTTGAGAGAATTCGCCCAATGGTGGCGGATGTTCCTAAACTATTGTTTGATGCGAATCGAGCAGGCGATAATCTTCTGTTTGAAGGGGCGCAAGGCGCACTGCTGGA
>Ga0154020_10001475_pt1 | contig 29015 bp, 20 predicted proteins | sample Klosneuvirus_201_FD_109709 | JGI IMG/M metagenome (GOLD analysis project Ga0154020, IMG submission 109709) | Active sludge microbial communities from wastewater, Klosterneuburg, Austria - Klosneuvirus_20160825_MG | ecosystem: Engineered > WWTP > Aerobic digester > Activated sludge | place...
ATACTTCATTACTTCCACGCCTGAACCAGCCGGAAGGTCGGGCCATACGTTGGTACTACGCTCCTGACCATTGTCCAGATTGTTCATGCTCATGTAGCCTTTGTAATCACTTCCGTAGATGATATCAGGATTGGTAGGATCAGGTGCGAGGTGTGCACTTTCGCCAATGGGAAGGGCTGCCCAATCTTTTTCTGAAATACTTGAACTACTGGTGCGATGCGGAATGCGCACACTAGTATTATCTTGCTGTGCTCCTAGAATATTGTAAGGAAATGCATTGTCGGTAGTAACCCGATAAAATTGTGCCGTGGGTTGATTGTGATAAGTAGTCCAGTTTTCACCGGCATCTGTTGAGATTTGTCCACCGCCATCATCGGCTATAGCCATGCGTTGATTATTTGTTGGGTCGATCCACAAATCATGATGATCTCCATGCGGGGCATTTTTTAACTCAAACGTTTTGCCGCCATCTTTCGAAACGCCATAGCTTACATTCATCACCCATACTTTGTCTTCATTTTGTGTGTCGGCATAAATTCGACAATAGTACCAGGCGCGTTGCAACAAGGCCCGATCCTGATTGACACGTGTCCAGGTTTTTCCGGCATCATCGGAACGATAAACTCCGGGCGCTTCCGTATTTTCAATTATTGCCCATACACGATTTGTATTTACTGGCGATACCGTCACACCAATAATTCCGTTTAGACCCTTTGGCATGCCCGGCTTATCCGAAAGATTTTCCCACGTGTCGCCTCCATCTGTACTCTTCCAAAGTTTTGAATCCGGTCCACCGCTATCCATGCGGTAGCCATTGCGTTTCATATTCCAGGTTGCAGCATATATAATACGTGGATTGTTCGGATCAAAAATTAAATCTCCTGCTCCGGCAGTATCGTTTATGTATAAAATTTTCTTCCAGGTTTGTCCGCCATCCATGCTGCGATATACCCCTCGCATTTCGTTTGGCTTCCATAGATTTCCCATGGCGGCTACATACACAACATCCGGATTTTTTGGATGAACACGGATGCGCGAAATATGTCTTGAATCAGAAAGGCCGATGTGTTTCCAGGTTGTGCCCGCATCGGTGGATTTCCAAACGCCCCAACCACTGGATACATTGTTGCGCACTGTTTGTTCGCCTTCGCCCACATAGATTACGTTGGGATCGCTCTCGGCAACCGCTACGGCTCCGATGGTGCCACCAAAATAATTGTCGGTAATGTTTCCCCAGGTTTGGCCTGCATCGGTAGTTCGCCATACGCCACCACCCACAGCTCCAAAATAATATAGGTTTGGATTGCCAGTTACACCTGTAACCGTACCTGATCGCCCACCACGAAAAGGGCCTACTTCGCGCCAGCGAATACCCGAATACAGAGATTGATCAAACGTTACCCCTGAAACAGGTGGTGTTCCTTTCTTTTGTGAGTACGAGCTTAGTCCTGCCAGTACGAAAACGACCAATAATAAATGACGCATAGGTTTATGGATTGAAGCTTCAGAATTACGAAAAATAATTGCGTTCTGGCATAAATTTATGCAAACGGTTCTTTTAGAAATGGAACCTAATCAAGACAATTTTGGGCAAATCAGCATAGAGGGTTAATTCAATCTGTTTTCTATCTTTATAAGATGGATGGGCATACGCTTGTTTCGGATTTCTTCCTTTTTAGACTATTGATCAATACGGCTTTTATGGTTTTGGTGGTTCGTGTGATCTATTTCAAAACCTATCATAAGAGCGATCTTTTTTTTACTTTTTTTCTACTCAATTTTATTGTCTTTCTGCTTTCGTATATGCTTGAGCAGGCCAAAGCTTTTAATTCGTTAAGTAGTGCTTTCGGATTACTCGCAGCCTTTTCATTACTTCGGTTTAGAACCGAAACGCTGACAACTAAAGATATGACCTACCTCTTTATTATGATGGCTGTGGGTCTCATCAATTCAGTCATGAAGGGGTCGTACTTTGAAATCTGCGGAATTAATCTTGGAATAGCAGCCGTAGTATATGCCGTGGATGGCAACCAACTCATGCGTAACCAGAAAATAAAAATTGTTGAATACGATAACATTGAAAACATTAAACCGGAACATCATGCTTTGTTGTTGCAGGATTTACGCTTGCGTACCGGACTTGATATTAAAAAAACTACTATTGAGCAAATTGATTTGGTGAAGAATCGAGCCATTATCAAAATCTATTACTACTAACCTATGAAAAAGAATCTAACTTTTCTCTTGCTGTTGGCCCTGATGATTACGGGGCAAGCACAACAAAAAGATGTGCCACCGATTTTTAAGGAAGAGCAACCGCTTGCGTTGAGTTTGAAATTCTCTTTCAAGGAAGTGAAAAAAGAAAAAGTGGATTCCATTTATTTCCCCACTCATTTTGGGTTTAAGAATGAGAAAGGACAGAATGATTCTATTGCAATTAAAGTCCGCGCTCGGGGCAACTTTAGAAGGAACAATTGCTTTTATCCTCCCATTCGGGTAAAGCTAAAGAAGAAATCTGCTGAGGGAACTGCCTTTGAAGATAATAAGGATTTTAAATTGGTTCTACCGTGCCAAACCGGAAAAATAGGCAACGACCTGATTTTGAAAGAATATCTCTGCTACAAAATTCTGGAGCCTATAACGCCTTACTTCTTTCACACCCGATTAGTGGATTTAGAACTTACTGATCTTAGCGGAAAACCAAAGACCTATTCGGTAAAAAGCTTTTTGATTGAAGATGATGATTTAATTGCTCATCGGTTTAATGGAAAAGTGGTAGAGCAAGATATTCATCCGCTTACGCTGAGCGATACCACTGTTGTTCTTTTTGATTTTTTTCAATACCTGATTGCCAATACAGATTGGTCAGCGGCTCAACAGCACAACGTAAAAATCATCCAAACAGCAAATAAGAAAATCCCGCTCACGTATGATTTTGACATGGCCGGTTTAGTAAACGCGCCTTACGCAACAGTAAGTGAGGCCCTTACTATTAGCAGTGTGCAAGAAAGATTGTACCGCGGTTTTTGCAGAAACGAATCGCTGATGCAATACGCCAGAAGCGAGTACCTTCGATTGGAACCGGCAATCATGAAAGTGATTAAAGATCATCAAGCGCTTTATAGTGAAAGGGATTTTAAAGGAATTGAGAAATTTGTAGGTGAATTTTTCGAAACTCTTAAAAATGATAAGAGATTTAAAGATGCGGTGTTGTTAGGATGTAGGACTAAGTAATAAAACTTGTAACGACTCTTATCGCTTCAAAAAGATTGTGATTAAAAAAGAAAGGCGCCTTTATGACGCCTTTCTTTTTTTAAGACTTAAGACTTTTTCAATTATTAATAATCACCTCTTTCGTTTCAGTGTTAACAGCCGGTAAATTCTTCTCTTTAAACATCCGGTTATAGTTATTGATATCTTTCTGAATGATCTCATTCATCTGCATTTTGTACTTCGACCAGTCGGCCTGTACGTCTCGTGAGCGATCTTGCACGCCTTTGGTTAAGCGCGGATCATGGGTGTCGGAAACACCACGCAATTGAAGAAACTCCGAGTTTAGTTTATTCGGAAAGTTAATTACATCCTGAAAATTTTTAGAACGTGGTTCGATAAGATTGGACTCCCACTGATCAATTTTTTTAATCAGATCTTTGCCGGTTTGAATAAGATCTTTTGCGTCCGGATTACTTTTTACTGATTCATTGATAGTCTCCACTTGTTTTTTCGCCTGCCGCATATTGTTTACCGATTTTTGCAGATCGTCAAACTGCTCGCCAGCCTGTTTCAAGAAGTCTTGTTGGGCAGTCCATTCAGCAGCGGTTGCGGTTACTTTAGGATCAGAAATTATCTCGAGATCAGTCTCTGAAGATTGACCTTTGAAAGTAATGCGCGCCTTATATTTTCCTGGGGCAACACGCTGACCACTATAATCGCCATACACATAAACGCCAGGTACACCACTCAATCCTTCTGTACGAAAATCCCACGCAAACCGGTTGATGCCTGCTTCCGCAGGAATAGTTTGAGGAGCGGAAGGGCCGCCTGGCCAAGGTTTGAATGTTTCATCTTTTTTGTTGGTATACTTTCGAATAAGCTTGCCACCGGCATCCATAATTTCTAAAGTTACTTTGCTGGTGTCAGCCTTTTCCTTCAGATAATAATCAAGAATTACCCCGTTCATCGGATTTCGTCCTAACCCCGGAATGTCTCCGAAGTATTCGGGAATAGTTACTGACGATAAGCGATACGTAGGCTTTGGCGTATAGATTTTTACAGATGATGCAAAAGCTCCCTTTGATTGTTGAATAGCCCCCAGATCATCTAATACCCAAAAAGCTCGACCGGCCGTGGCCGCAACTAAATCATTGTCTTTAATGATAAGGTCGGTTACTGGTACAATAGGTAAGTTCAATTGAAACTTGCTGAAAGCAGCTCCACCATTATAAGAGATATAGAAACCTCGCTCCGAGCCAGCATACAATAAATCTTTAACCTTTTTATCCTCACGGATAACTTTTATAAAATCATCGGCCTCAACGCCATTTCCAATCTTAACCCATGTCTTACCATAGTCCGTGGACTTATATGTCATGTTTGAGTAATCATTAAACTTATAGCGCGATGCGGAAATATAAACAGTGCCTTTATCGTGTGGTGATACTTCTATCGAATGAATCATGCCTTCTGGCAAACCGGCAGGGGTAACATTGCTCCAGCTTTTGCCGCCATCTTTGGTAATGTTCACCAAACCGCAATCGCTACCTGTATAGATAACCCCTTGCTCGTGCGGAGATTCAATCACATAATAAATCGTGTTATAGTTCTCTCCTCCGGCACCTTCGTTAGTTATAGGGCCACCACTTGTATTTTGTTTTGTAGTATCATTTCGGGTAAGATCAGGACTAATTACTTCCCAGCTAAAACCACCATTGGTGCTTTTGAAAAGCACATTGCCTGCATGATACAAAGTCTTGGCATTATGTGGTGAATTAATTAAAGGGGCGTTCCAGTTAAAACGATACTTCATTTCTCGTGGCTTGAATCCTAAATTCGTTGCCGGATATTCCTGAATATCTTTGGTTTCGCGCGTGCGCGTATCTAATACATCAATGATACCTTGATAACATCCTCCATAGAGAAGTTCAGGATTTGTTGGATCGTTAAATGCAATCCAGGCACTTTCGCAACCTGGGCCATTGAACCAATCCTTTTCCGTTATTCCATAACTGCCATTTCGACTTGGAATGGCAACTGATGAATTGTCCTGTTGACCGCCATAAACCCAATAAGGGAACCTATCGTCTACATTAACCCGATAGAACTGAGCGGTAGCCTGATTGTTTAGGGGCGACCATGAACGACCGGTGTTAAAACTTATTTCACCACCGCCATCATCGGCCAAAGCCATGGTACTGTTTGATTTTGGGTTGATCCATAAATCATGCGTATCGCCATGACCCACACGCAGCGCTGAAAATGTTTTTCCTCCATCAATAGAGCGGGTCATCGGAGCATTTAGCACATAGACTACATCTTCGTTGATTGGATCTGCAAAAACTTCCATGTAATACCAAGACCGTGCTGTAATCAAATGATCACTGGTCATGTGATTCCACTTCTTACCGCCATCATCCGAACGATACAAACCAGCTTTGGTTTTCTCAGCTTCTACAATGGCGTAAACACGATTTGGATTGGCACGCGAAACGGAGATACCCATTTTTCCTAATTCCTTCGGGAGACCTTCCATAATTTTATTCCAGGTTTCTCCGCCATCGGTAGATTTCCAAAGGGCAGAGCCTGCACCACCGCTCTCTACTTTCCATGGATATCTTCTATGTTGCCAGGTAGCTGCGTATAAGATTCTCGGGTTCGTCATGTCCATGCTCAAGGCAGAGACGCCCGTATTCTCATCAACATATAAGGTCTTTTTCCACGTTGCACCACCATCGATAGATTTATAAACCCCCCGATCAGAACTTGGACCATGCACGGCACCTTGTGCGCCAACTAAAACAATGTCGGGGTTTGACGGATGAACTGCGATCTCGGAGATATGCCGGGTTTTTTCCAATCCAATATTTTTCCATGTCTTGCCACCATCAGTCGATTTATAAATACCATCGCCATAAGAAGTCATTACGCCACGCACGGCATGTTCGCCAGTACCGACATAAATCACGTTAGGGTCGCTTTCGCAAATGGCGATTTCGCCAATGGAGCCTACTTTAAAAAATCCATCGGAAATATTTTTCCAGGTAATTCCGGCATCATCGGTTTTGGCAATGCCGCCACCCGTGTAGCCCACATAATAAACATTGTCATCCTGCATAATACCGGAAATGGCATTTGCACGACCCCCCCGAAAGGGGCCAATGTTGCGCCACTTCAAACCTTTAAAGTTTGCGGCATCCAGTGATGGTGCTGGTGGGGTCTCGGTTTTTGATTTTGATTTTTGAGCGAATGCGCTGGGGGCAAAACCCAGGCATGCTGCGAGTAGTAGGAGGTATAGCTTTCTCATAATAGGTTAGATTACACTACCGATTTAGGCAAATCCGACTAAAGAAACTATTGAATTTACGTATTCGGTATTAACGATTTTTTAGTTCGTGCATGGCTATGGAAAAAGCAGTTTTTATCGGATGACCCTGTGCGTGATGTTGGTCTTTAACCACCCATTTTCCATTTATGATTGTGCCTATAATGCGACTGGAGTCCGAAGTGAAAAGAAGGGTTGCCAGTTTGTTTTTTTCGGATGTATTAGCCAGGAGATGGGTTTGTGAATTATAGATGACCGCGTCAAATGACTTCCCTATTTCGAAATGATTTTTTGAAGAGCTACCCATAGCCCTTCGGCCGGATTCAATTTCTTCGTTGATCATATAGGCAGCGGCATCTCCCTCAAAACTATTTCGCTGATTGCTTAGCAAGCGTTGGCGGTAGTCTATCATTCGAAACTCTTCCATGGGGTTTAGCCCGATGTGGCTATCAGTACCGATACACCACCGACCGCCTAATGAGACATATTCCTTCATCCTAAAAATTCCATCGCCCAGATTTCCTTCAGTGGAAGGACATAGTACCACCGTTGCGCCTGACTTTGCTAATCTACCGAGCTCATCATCATTTAAATGAGTTGAGTGAACCAGATTAAAACGATCGTTTACATTCAGGTTGTCGAGCACCCATTGCATGGGCCGCTTGCCGCAATACGCCAGACAATCGTTCACTTCTTTTTTTTGTTCCGCTACATGAAGATGAAAGGGTAAATCGTTAGGACCTTCCTGATAAGTAGTTTTAATATCATCCAACTCGACAGCGCGTAAAGAGTGCACGCTAAATCCCAATGAAGCATTCGCATTATTTTGAACGGCTGATTTAGATTTTTCTAAAAGTTTAAAATAATCATCAACGGTTTTAGAAATAAATCTTCGTTGTCTTGGTTGCGGGTCTTGCCCAAAACTTCCTTTCTGATAGAATACAGGAATAAGTGTGATCTTAATTCCGGCTGTTTGTGCTGCGGCCACCAGGCGCGTTCCCATCTCAGCAAGGTTGGAGTATTGCTTTCCGTCTTTATCGTGATGCAAGTAATGAAACTCAGCAACATGCGTATACCCATGTCGTACCATTTCGGCATAGAGCATGGCAGCAATAGCTTGTGCTTGATCCGGATTTACAGACAAAGCACATTGATACATGGCTTCTCGCCAGGTCCAAAAATCATCTTGAGTACCAACTGCATGATTTTCCGCCAAGCCAGCCATAGCATATTGAAAGGCATGCGAATGCGCATTCTGAAAACCGGGTAATGCGAAGCCTTGTACGGATTCCACGGCCACAACTTCAGTGGGGGCTTCGTTGGATAAGTATTTTATTATTCCTTTATCATCGACACCCACATAGGCTGGAGAAAGCCAACTGGTTTTTTGAAGGAGAGAAGGGAAAGAGTAAAACTTTAATCCCTCACCCCTTCCCCTCTCCCCGGGGAGAGGGGTGTCCGAGGGACGAGGACGGGGTGAGGGATTACTTACCAATTCTTTCATGAACTTCTTTTTTTATCACACTCAATACTTCAGATATATCATTCATCACACTATCATTATTGAATCTAATTATTTTAATTCCAAACTCGCTAAGATATTCTGTCCTTTGTTGATCATACTTTTTTTGTTCTTCATCTAAATGGATTTCACCATCAACCTCAACACCCATTTTGGCCTCTTGACAATAGAAATCCAAAATGAAACCTTCCATGGGTTGTTGTCTGCGAAACTTCAGGTTGTCAAGTTTTTTATTTCGTAAGTGTTCCCAAAGAATATTTTCTGCTTCTGTTCCACTCTTTCGCATAGAGCGGACATCGGTAAGAATTGTGTCTGGAGTTTTATTTCTGGTCCATACTTCAACTCCCTCACCCCTTCCCCTCTCCCTGGGGAGAGGGGTGTCGTGCAAAGCGTGACGGGGTGAGGGATTCTCCAAAACCTCGATCAACTTTTCAAAAGTACTCTTCAACACATCCTGAATTTTTGTTGCACGGATCGCATCATATTTTTTCTCCGTGTCGTCCATGTAATTCACTTTTGTCATCTCTAATTGTAAGGCATGTTGATTCTCGGAAGGTTTGCCATAGTGTCGGGTTATATAGCCGCCCTTAAAGGGGGAATTATGGTTAACAGAGTACTCACCATGATCCAAAATGCTCAGAGCCGCTTCAATTAAACCCGGGGAAGCCGTTGTGCCATCGGCATCGCCCAAAATCAGATCTGGAAATTTATCTTTATGAATCGTTGGAACCAATTGACGAATAGAATGACAATCCCACAACAGTACTTTACCAAATTTTTGCTTTGTCTTTTGAAGAAGCGTGTCTATTTGTTGATGATAGGGGTTGAAGTATAGATCCAATCTTCTCTTTACTTCAGGTGCAATTACCTCATTGCGTTCATCTTTATAAATTGTTTCGCCTAAAAATGTAGTAGTTGGACAAAGCCCGGTTATAATTCTTCCATCGGCATACAGGGGCTTACTAAATGGATCTCGATTTAAATCAATTACCCAGCGACTGTAATTCGCGGCAATCATTGTGATGCCGAAGGAAGGAGCAAAATCATACAGCGTGTTAACAAACCAATCGGTATCTTCTGGAGCGTTAATTAGCGCAGGTTTGTATTGGTTTTTCAATTCATCAGGAAACGCGGTGCCACAATGTGGTACGCTGATAATGATGGGAACTTCATTAGTCGTTGCTTCTTCTAGAGAATAAACCATTACCGGGCTTTTAATATTCAAGTCCCTCTAAAGATCATTACTTCTTTTTGTCACTCAATAGCGATTCGCAAATGGCTCGTTGAACTTCTGCTTCATGCTGCGCTCTTACGGCTAAATCCTGAAATTCTTGTGCTCTTAATTTTTGTTCTTGCGCTTGTTTTATCAAAGCCTGTTTCTCGTTCTCACAAACAGCAGTTACTTCATCAATTTGCGATTTTTGTTGAAAGGCATATCCTAAAGAAGCGAGGGCTATAAAAGCAAGACCAATTAACCCAAATGTTTTATTCATAGTATGGAATTAATTTTTCTTTGACTTCTTTTTTTTTCGTGTTGATTCTACGGGAGCTACAGATTGTGGAGTTTCAACGGGTGTCTCAGCCTGAACTTTGATCTGATTCTGAAGCTTGACAATTTCTGCTTTATAAGAAGCAACTTCGCGATTACCCATACGGGCCTTTAATTGCAGAATCCGTTGAAATGATTCTTCGATTCGTTCTGGTTTAATTTCACCGGTCGAAACAAGTTTTTTTATAATGGCATGTACCTTATCCACGGTGCGCTCATCACTACCTGCAATATTGTTAGAGAAACACATCACATCTACTCCGGCATTAATTGCAAGTCGGATCGTTTCCTCCAAGCCATAATTTTTTGAAATGGCATGCATTTGCATGTCATCCGAAAACACAACGCCATTATAACCGAGGCGCTTGCGTAAAATGCCATCCAGAATATCCTTTGAAAGCGTTCCGGGATATCCTTTTGGATCCAGATTCTTATTAACAATGTGCGAGGTCATCACGCCATCAACATAGCCGGAGTCAATCAATAGCTTATAAGGTTTCAATTCGCCTTCGCTCCAGGTATTCGTTACATCAGCCACGCCAAGATGGGTGTCATCTTTTGAGCTGCCGTGTCCGGGAAAATGCTTTAGCGAAGTAATCACGCCATACTTACGATGCATCTTAACCACTTCCTTTGCCATCATGGCCACTGTATCTGGGTTGGCAGAATAGGCACGCTCGGGTTTAGCTATAATGGGGTTGTCTTTATTTGTAGCAAGATCAACAACCGGGGCAAAATTTACATTAAAGCCCAGACCTGCGAGAGTAGCTGCGGTGGCATCTGCATAAAATCGAACCGAATCCAACGACTTATATCTACCCAATGCGCCTGCCGTGATGGATCGGGTAAATCCATATTTTTCTTTTAATCGATTTACTTTTCCGCCTTCCTGGTCAATACATATAAACAGCGGAATGGAGGCTGCCTTTTGATACGTCCAGGTCATGTTTTTTACACTCGCAAACGCATTAGGTTTGTTCGGAATATTTTTTTCGAAGAAAATCAACGCGCCTACTTTTCCGGCTCTCACCTCAGCCAAAACTTTTTCATCTAACTCGGCTTTGGGCATGCCGATCAAAATCATTTGACCAATCTTTATATCAAGAATATCGATACCTTGGCTAAAAGCGGCAATACTTAGAAAATAAAAAAGGCTATAGAATATCAGTTTTTTCATTACGGCAGATTAATATTTTTCGTGAATTGTCAATAATATTTTTTCCATGCGCTTACGCACATCATTTGTACTGGCAAGGTAGTTATTATTCATCATGCTAAAGATGAATATCTTGCCCTTTCGGGTTATGAGGTAGCCACTAAGTGAATGATTATTACTAAGCGTTCCGGTTTTACCATAGATATAAGGTGTTCCGTTACGATACCAATTCCGGATGGTTCCATTTCGTCCACTTGTTGCAAGCAAACTAAACAAACGTTCTTGCGGCACCTGATCATATATTTTTTCCCACAATTTAACGATAGAGCGGGGCGTAAAAAGATTATATCGGGAGAGCCCTGAGCCGTCTACCCAAGCGGGTTCATCCGGTAAGTCAGATAAAAAATTTTGTTTAGCGTATTGAATAGCAATTTCTGGTTTTAAAGTATCGCTTAAAATTCCCGCACATTGCAACAACAGTTGTTCTGCAATAAAATTGTCACTGTCTTGCATCATTACACGGTAGAGACTGTCTAGCGGCACACTTTTCAGTGAAAGGGCATCCTTTGACAGAGGAAGGGAAACCTCTTGAACTTGCCGTTTCAAAGTGTCGCTTAGTAAATCGACTATTAGATCGCCACTAAAATGATAAGGGACTTTCCATTTTCTCTCTGAAGATTTTCCAGGAAAGTAGGTAAGTTGATTGTTGTCCAGTTCCCGAAGCACTTCTTCATAGGTGTGTGGCTCGGTTGCTTCTGTAAAATGCTCTATAAAATATCTTGGCGCGATGGTGAAACCAATAGAATCCTTATCAATAGAAATCAAGTTTCCATACATGGGAAATCCTGTTCGCTCTGCTGAATAGCTATATGGATAATCGTCCCATGCCCAGCCAGAACCTAATACTTCTGTTTTAAAATTTGAGGAAGAGTAGTACAATTCACTTTCTGCATTCCGCAGAAATGAGTAAGCACGATCGTTGGTAAATGTATTGGGGTATAGAAAAGAAGGATCACCCATTCCCCAGATTATTAATGAATCGCCCTGCTGCGAATATTTGAAAGCGGTAGCGGAGTCCCCCAACATCATCAAAGATGTATAGAAAGTAAAGATTTTTGTGTTGGAAGCTGGCGTAAAGTATTTATCAGACTGATAGTCGATCAGGTATTTTTTTGAAGAAAGATCATAGAGAGCAAACCCCGCATGCTCCTGAAGATCATGCTCGGTTAGTTTGACCTCCTTTACGATTATACTGCGTGGTGAACATGCCCAACCCAGCAAGGCTACTAATAGAAAGTAAATGCGAATCCTCATTCATCAGGCAAGGTACCGCTCTTTCAGTATCTGGCAATGATGGGTTTCGTGGCCAGCAATAATAAAACCAAGGGCCATTACGGATAATTCGCTTGTGCCCGATGTTCCTTTACGTAGCAGCATCTCGGGGGTAAAGCTCTCAAATAAATCAATAGTGGAAGATCGTACATGCCCCATCTCAGCAGCAATTTTTTGCAGACCTCTTCCGGATGCGTTCGCTTGGGTAGCGTAATCATTTTCTTCGAATGACGCCAAAGGTGTTTTATCTTTTCGGGCAAATCGCAAAGCGCGGTATGCAAAAATTCGCTCGGCATCGATCATGTGGCACAACACCTCTCGGATGGTCCACTTTTCGGATGCGTAGCGAAAGTCTGCTTTATCCTCAGAGATCGCGTGAAGCAACTCCAGGGCACGATGTCCTGAAATCCGAAGCGCCTGCAGTAAATCGGTTTCGTCAATTTGCTTAACGTAGTTCTTATAAAAATTGGGTACCGTCTCCAGATTTAGAAGCATAGACTATTGTTTTTAAAATTCAGTGAATAAAGTTTCAGGTAAAGATTCATCAACCTTTATATTTTTAGGCCCACCTCCATCCGTACGATCACCAGAGAGTAAAATATTGCCATACTTTTGGTAATTATCCCAAGGACGCACAAAATTTGCTCCCGCTTGAGTGGCATCCGAGTAATACGCCCAATGCCGGATTAACTTAGCTTGCTTATCCACATACAATTTATATTTGTTTTGAGGCGTAACACCTACCGCACTAAAGGTTAGTTGTAAAGAATTATACCTATCACGTGCCAGCGTATCCTCGCCCATATATTTAATTGTTACCCCACTGTCTTTTAACTTAAAGGGCATCACCAACCAATACGAATCGTTAATCCAGATTGCTTTGGCTTTGTCAAGCAGTTTCTTAAGGCTATCGGGTTCGGTGATGATCGTTTCTTTAATTTTTACTTTGCCTTCACCGGTATTTACATTTACCAGATAAATTGTGCTGTCGGGAGCACTTTCGATGCGAACCTGCCCAGTTTGCTTGTTCCAGATTAAATCTCTACGCCCGAAAAAATTCCAGGAAATGAATCTGGTTTTATCCCAGTTTTCACGTCCACCCATGGCATGCATAATGCTGTCGGCTAACTGAATAGCCGCAGGATCGGATCCAATTTCATCGAACCCTTCACAAGCCGGGTTTTGCTCGGCCAGTGTTTTGTCTGCTTCTTTTGGCGCACATGACACTATGATAATTGCCAAAAGAATTAAGGAGAGTATAGTTTTCATAGCCTGATATTTTTTGAGCTTAGTGAAGGTAAACAAAAATCTGAAATGCCATGTGGTGCATCGTGATTTATAGCGCTTAAGACCTGGCTATTTTTTTGATTTCCGGTTACCCCAAATACGGGTAATCTGATACTTTCGCTGCGAATACTTCATCATAGCATCACGGGCAATAATCTCTACCGGAAATACGGCCAGGGCTACGCAAACCTGAATCATAAATTCTATAACCGGAGAAGTTTTAATTCCTATTAAGGCGCTTAAAATAGTTTGTAGAAACTGAATCAACATGACAACTGTAAGCAGCGACAGAATCTGGCTGATATACCGATACCTTGGGTTGGCTCGGCCTAACCGCATGGATAAGATCACTAACATACTGAAGACAATAAATTCTAAAGCATAGAACCACCATCGCTTCCAATAAGGAGGCAACACCCGGAAGTCAATTTGCTCTACGCTTGATTCAGTCCCTAATAAATCGCGCGATTGGATGGCCAACCAATATCTGCCTGCAGGGAGATAAGAAAATGTGATAATATTATTAGAAGTTGACCAGGCCGACCAGGGTGTATTCAGTCCCTTTACCTGATAGCGATATTGAGTTACGTTGGTTCCAACATAATCAGGTTGAATGAACTCAAAGACAACGGAGTTTTCATTTTGTTCTATTTCTATCTGCTTAGAAATTTCAACTTCTTGTCCACGCACATCACGTAGAAATAATGGATATCGCGAAGCAATGGGCTCATCGATGGTGTTAGTGAATTTATAGAGTTCGTTATTGGCTGAAATCACCCATAAGGCCTCATCCTGATTGTCGGGAGCGAGGTATCGAAGGTTTGGAAACAAGCCGAGCCAATTGAGCTTTAGGGATTGCATTTTTTTGTCAACCGTGCGCCACCGCGCACCATCGTTAAACCAAAAATATCCGGCAGACGCAAAATATTTTCGAGGTCCAGGAAGTGAATCGAACTTAACAAAACTACCATGACCATCGTAGCGGCTAAACTGCCCGGACGCAGCAATATACAATTCAGTTCCATAGGCAAGGCCAACCGTTTCATCTCGCGATGGATTGTTAATGGCCATACCAATAATATCGGTGACATCACCATCCACCGTTTCTATCTTATAAATCTTTGTTCGGCCACAAAGCCAGATATTTTCAAGGTGATCCTCAAAAGCATGACTTATAAAATCACGCAAGGAGTCTAGAAGATTTGTTTCTTGCCATGTGTTATTGATGTACGCCATGGTTTTAAGACGTTCGTTAAAGGTGCCTATAAATAATTGCTGCAGGGAAGGCGAAAAGAAAACGGATCGGACGGGCTCCTGTATTATTGGCTTAGCGGTTGCACCATCAATTTCAAACACGCCACTTAACCCCGAGGCAATAAATTTTCCATTAACAACGGCCAATTGCATAACCTTTCCCTCTAGGCCGGTTATTTTTTTATAAATGAAGTTAACCGTAGATGAAATGGAGTCTTTTTTTTCTTCTACTTCGATGGGAGCCTGCTTTTTTTTAGTCGCACCTTTTTTGCTTTTTGCATTTTTTGCTTCCTTAATAGGAGCGATAATCGGAGCGGGGACATCCTCAATTAATTGAAAGAGCCCCAGCGTTGTTCCAACAAAAACCTTTCCCTGAAAGGATTGCGCGCAAAGCAAGTTACCGGCAAGGCCTTCAAAATGATCAAATGACCGAAAGGGAATGTTTGGCGCAATTCGTGTGAAGCCATATTCGTGAGCCACCCAAACACCTAGTCTCCGATCTGTCATTAGCGCGTATACTTCATTGTCAGGTAGACCACTTAAATAGTCCACGATCTGTTCGGTTACACCTGTTTGGGGATTTACAAAGAGAACGCCTCCACGCAAAGTACCTAAGGCAATCAGGTTATCATTAACCCATACACCATCGACAAGTACATGCTTATTTAAAAAACTTTGATCTTTTAAAATAAGCTCACGGAAATTATTTTCCTCATGAAGGAAGACCCGATTATCGCTCATGCCAACAAGAAATTTCTTTCGTTCGGCACCGGGTACAGAGAAAATCAGATTACCAGGCGTTATGTCGGAAGCGATTAATTTTTGGCCATCAAGTTGTAGCAGCCCTCGTTTTGAGGTTCTTACATACAGATTTTTCTTAACCGAGTAAGCGCCAATAAATACACCCTGTGTACTATCGGGTTTGAGAATCCAGTTTGTTTTTTTCTCTTTGGCGGAATAGGATACAAGCCGTTCTTTCCCACAGAAATAAATGGTTTCATCAATAGTAATTGTTGTAAAGAAATCAGATTCAGATCCAATGGGTACAAAAGATTTGTGATGTTCTTTTCGCGAATCAAGAATGCCTGAACCCGCCAGACCAGCGACAAAAACTTCGTTGCTATAAATTGTAAGCGCGCTTACGGCCCCTGGCACAGAAATGATTTGCCAGTTTTTTCCATCGAACTCAAGGACTCCACTTTTATTGGCAAAGTAGATCTCACCTTGTGCATCTTGCACCATATCAACACTTCTAAAATCAATGCGGTCATCCGATGGATTGTAATGCGAAAGAAAATAGCCGCCTGTCTGGGCACTCGCTGCAATGGATAGAATCCATAAAAAAATGAAGTAGACTAAACGCATAGCTTAAACAATACTCTAAAAATAGAGTAATTCAGGAGCAATAAAAAAGGTGAGGTTGGCCCTCACCTTAAAAACACAGTTGTAGTAAGATTATCGGGCAACAAAAATAAAATCACTTCCCGGTGCGTTGTCGCCAAACTCGCCAAAGCGTGGTTGTATTTTAAGTTTTTCTACATAAGAAAAAATTTCTGGTAATGTTAAAATTCCATCGCGACCACCGCGAGATCGTAAAGCATCAATAAAGTTTTTGGCGAATGGCGAATGCTTGCCCGGAATGCCATCCGAAACGTAGGTCTTGCCTCCGGAAGTCAAAAACTTGCGCGTTTTGTACGTGAGCTTTCGGGTAATAAATTCGGTTTGATTTTGTTCTCTGTAAACTTCCTCTTCTCCGCCACGCGAAGAAGCTAGCGCCTGATCGAAAGTTCCGCCAAAGCACACATCCATAGCCAGAAAAATATGTTCGCAGGGAATGTTATTTAAAATAGAACGTAGGCGATTGTGTGAAAGATAGGTGGTCTTAGCTTCATCATTTAATAAAGACTCTCTGGCAACAACAAAACCCTCACCAAAGGTTTGGTCATACGTACCGTGGCCAGCAAAGAAAATAAAGAGCTGATCAAGTGGTTGATATTTCTTCTCTCCATACTCTCTGATTTTCCGTAAGATTTCGGATTGGGTTGCATTTTCAATCATCTCTACTTTAAAGCCGTAAGTTTTCCTCAGGTCTTCAGCAATCGTGCGCGAGTCAAAAACCGGATTCACCAAATCTGACCAGTTGTCGTATTGATCAGTAGCAAAAATTAATGCATAATCTGTGCGATTTAATTTAGTGGCATCCGCTAAAGAAGCACTGCCGATATGTACTTTTTTGTAGCTAATGGTTTTAGTTCCGTCCAAATTTTCAGCAACTACTTCTAATAAGTTTTCGCCATCCATTAGCGTTAGAGTTTTTTCAACCACTGATTTATAGCGCTCTTCATCTTCCGGATGAATACTAAGTGAGCCGCGGGATGCGGTTTCCATATTTTCCCGAATGGATATGGTAATAGTTTTAAGTGGCTTTGCGGATTCAACTTGAACTTTGATGTTAAACCTACTATCCTGTACATAACTTGTCTCCGGTACAGGGGTAATCCAGTTAATAACCGGAATAGTTGAGTTTGCCAATTTATTAGGATCACTAAAATCAACTTCAAATGTGTTTGTACGGGAACTCACATTTTGCCCGTAAACCAAACTGGTAGACAGTAGCAGCAGTGTGAACATCCAAAACGAGTTGAGCTTTTTCATGACGTCATTTACTTAAAATTATTTTCCGTACCCGAGTTTCGGGAACATTACTATGTGCAACTGTTAATCGGCAAGTATATAAACCGTTTGTAGCAGTTTGAGAATCCCAAAGAGTAGAGTAAAATCCTGGCCCCAATTCCGCATCCATTATATTAGCAATTTTTCGACCGGTCATGTCGTAGATATCTATCTTTACCCGGTAACTCAGGTCGTTGCCGGCAACCGTGAAAGGTATATTTACAATGCCTGCTGACGGATTTGGAAATACCTCTCCCAAAACAATGCCGTGTGGTTTAATCTTATCTTTAAGATTTTCTCCATAATAGATCTTGTAATTTTTTGATTTACTTAAATCCAAATCATAGACATGCTGTTCTCGCATGTTGACTATGACTTGTCTACCTTCATCAAGGAGAAATAAATCTTGGGATAAATTTTCAAGAGAGGTGTTATCCCAGATCAACTGTGATCCTGAATTTGTGTTGCCATCAATTGTAAAGCTCCATGTATATTCTTGTTGTACCGGAACTACATCACGTGCAAATCTTTTTGCAAAATGTTCAGGGTGCTCAAAGTTCATCTCAACAAAATCGATAAACCGAGGCGCATTAATATCATCAAACTGGTCATACGAGACATTGGCTTTATGGTGCATACCAATTCCACCGAAAGTATTTTCAATCTCGCCTTGGTTTAAGCTTATGGGTAATATCCAATCACCTTCTTCAAACGGAATGCTTTCTCCAATTCGGCCTCCAGCAGTAGTTTGACCAGCAAACGGGATTGAAATGGTGACTGCACCAGCAGACAATACAAATCCCCCTTCAAACGGGAGTAGTGAAGTGCCATTGCCATAGCTTCCGCCTGAAAAAATCTTTAGTTGTTGTGCTGTTCCCGTTAAACTATTCAGTGTTATTACATCACTCCAATTAATAGTGGAGAGATAAGGGTTGCCAATCTGATTCCATCCTTCTTTTAAGTTGATTTGAAAGAGATTCCCTCTATGATTACTTGGGGCAGTTGCATCAGGTAATTTTATTCCACCACCTACCGGAGTTTTGATATTAATAAAATAGCCTTTACCTCGCACCAGTGTTGAAAATGCCGTTGGGTATTCATCCCAGGTCTCGTTGTCCTTTAAGGTGACCATACGCCACTCTTTTTTACTGTCGAGATCATTGAGCTCATCAAAGATTGTGCTTACTGCGTTGTTGCCGCCCAACTCAAAAGGTATTGAGATAATTCTCCACCCCGCTGCGGTACCACCAAACCCTAATCGCTCAGACGGTACAAAATTACCGTCTGCTTTATAGACTAAGCGGGTAAAGAAATTATCGGTGGCAGGCAATCTACCTTCATTATTTATCGGGTCGGTAGCGGTGAAATAATATTCTAAACCGGAAGCATCAAAGAGCGATTCCGCAATAACAAAATCATACTTAGTAGTTGTCGCGTTAAACACGCCATCGATGGCGGTGAATGTTGATCCTGAGATTTTCCGATGATGAAGTTTAACGTTTTTTACAACGCCCCCTTCATCTACAACAGTAGCGCTGAAGGTAGTAGAGCTAAAGCCTTTATCAAGGGTTGCTGGTGCTGTAAAAGTAATTACTGGGGGCGTATCATCCTCAACGATAGTAATCGTTTGGTTGACAGCAACGGCAGTAAGGGTTTTTGTTAACCCCGATGGCCAATTCACTACAATGGAAGTTATTACACTGGCACTCCCCAATCCAAAATGTTGGGTAGGGCTGCTTTGTGTTGATTGTCCTGTGTGCGATTGTACTTCTCTAATCTGCGTTTTGCCACCTGCAACAAGTGTTATTCGGGCACCAATAGCAGACCTATTGGTAATAGAACCTTTAAGATTGATCTTGATATACTTTCTGGAGGCTGAAGCAGATGTTGTATTCTTGTAGATGAAGTTGGCAATATCCGGATTGGAAAATCCGCCATTATGGAAATCTAAAAATCCATCGTTATCAACATCTTCCAAAGCCGGGCCATATAATTTGGAAAGACCAGGTGAATTAAATAATTCCTGTGTATCATACTTAGTAAAAGTGCCATTGCCATTGTTATAATATAGTATTGTATTAAAGCCAATAGCGAAAAGATCAAGGTCGCCATCGTTGTCTATATCCCCCCAACCGCTTCCGTAGGTTCCTTCAGTTACTGTATAGTCCTCCTCGACTACTGAGCCAGTTACCTGAGTGAATGTTCCATCCCCAAGATTTCTATAAAGCCGGTTTGTATTTGTACCTGCTATGAAAATATCTAGATGGCCATCATTATCGTAATCGCCCCAACTGCAACTTCGATCACCATCAATAAAGGATTCAAATACAGAACCCAATTCTCTGGTAAATGTTCCATCACCATTATTTTTATAAAGTCGGGTTTGTCGTTGCACGCTAGCAGAAGTTGCTTGATTAAGTACAATAACATCCTGATCGCCATCATTATCATAATCAGCCCACTGAGTTTCTCTGGTATATCCAAAATCTGTAACTAGTTCTCCTTCGGTAATCCTAGCAAAAGTTCCATCACCCGCATTGTTGTGAAGGAGAATCTTATCCGAGGATGTACCTAGGCCCAAATAGGTAGTCACTAACAAATCCAGATACCCATCATTATCGTAATCTGCCCACGATGAATTGGGAATTCCTCCTTGGGTATATTGAGTCATAGAGATCTTCTGATATGTTCCATCACTCTTCTTAATTAATAATAGGTCGCCAGAGTTCCTGGAAATAAAGATGTCGTTAAGCCCATCATTATTCATATCAATGATGTTGATATTTCTTGAAGCGACAGCCTCATCAGCAAGCTCTGGTATCAGATACTTGACAAATTGCCCATTACCCAGACTTCTAAAAACAAGCGGAGGTGCAGAATTTAGACCGGTACTATCATAGACTACTGGGAGCGCCAGATCGTTTATTCCATCGCCATCAATGTCGCCCCAGGCTCCACCGCCCCCGGTTTGGGTAAATGTTTTGCCCGGTAAGCTGTTAGTCATTGGAAGAAATAAGTAATTCGATCGTGGAATAATACTAACTTCGGATGTGTAAGCGGATGTTCCGCTGCCATTTTTTGCCCGAACACGGTAATAGTAGGTAGTGCCGGCCACCAATCCCGGATCAAGATCTTTGTAAGCGATCAGTGGAAAAATGACATCCGCTATTTTAGTAAACCCACTGCCTGACGTGGTAGATCTTTCGACTTCAAATTGTGAGGTAAAATTTCCACTTGCCCAATTTAACAAGATATGGCCTGGAGTAAACACAGTAGCAACAAGATTAGTCGGCACAGTTGGTGCAGGATCCGTTGCGTTTAATGTATAAACTGTAGTTTCTGTCCGTAACGGATACTGCGGGTGGGTTTGCCATTGAATTGTTAAGGTATTGGTAGTAGGATTCCAGGTTCCATTACCACTTGCTAAGTATTGAGCAAACGGGGAAAACAAAAACACACTTCCACAGTTTTCTTCAAAATACATTGAGTAGGGATTAATAGGGGTTGGTGATAAGCCAACTCCTGCCCCAAGCGGTAAATTTTGAATTTGATAAAGACCATTACTGCCAGTCAGGGTTTGATTTAATGCGGTCAATACACCTACCCCACTTGTATTTAGAGTAGTGGCTGTCCAACTGCGATTTTGTGGGAAAGAGGAAGTAGTGATGCAGTTCTGTGATGTGGTAACACTAATTTCATTAGATGGGGCAGACTTACCACCTGAGGCCGATGCACGAACCCTGAAAAAGTAGGTAGTGTTATTCTTTAAGGCTACTCCGTTAATAGAAGAAATACGGACAGCACCTTGGGTTCGTGTCCACCCATTGGGTCGGGTAGCCTGACCGACACTGTCGTAATTAAGATTATTTCCTTCAGAGGCTTCAATAACAAAGCGAACCTCATTGTTTGAGTTGTCATTCCAAATCAAGCCAACAGAGCTTCTGCCGTGCCCAATGCTGGCGAGCCCACTAGGGGCAATGGGTGGCACAACCGGAGCATTGCTTTTGTAAACCTTGCTATAATCCTGGGCAACATATGAGTAATTGGCGCTCGAGACGAGTACGCGGATATTCGATTTGTTAGCACCATCAGGCGAACCGGTATTTACCCAGGAGGTTCCGCCATCGTTACTTAAGAAAACGCTGTTATTAAGAATGTAAAGGTTATTATTGTCAATGGCCTGAATTCGGCCATAACTTGAGGTGGTAGAGTAAGTGGTCCAGGTTTGTCCTTCATCATTTGATATATGAAGCTTACTGTCATTGGTGAACACATATAGTCTTCCATTTTTAAAATCGATAGAGTTAATCTGGCTGGCCGATGGAACAGACGTTACCTCAGTACCTACGCCACTGGTTGGATTTATCTTGAAAAACATATATCTACCATTCGCACAAGATTCATAGACACGCATGAAAATACTTGAAGTTCCAAAAAAAACTTCTTGTGTTTGTGGATAAGGAATATACGTACAGTTCCCAGTTGGTAAACCAGAAATGGTTGAAGCTGCCCAGGTAACTCCGGCATCATTCGATTTTTTTAACGACCATACGTTATTAGTTCCATCCCAAATCTGATTAACGGAGTAAAATTTGGTAGCATTTTCGGCCACAAGATTACTAAAGTAGTCGCTACTGGTTTGCTCTGTCCAACTTGAGGCGTTGTTGGTAGTCTTAATAATGCCTGATCCAAACCCGTAAATCGTAGTTCCTGCTTTTAAAAACCCGTCTATTGATCTAGCGGTTGTCCCGGAAGAAATAAAGTCCCATGTACCGCCATCATCAATAGACATAAAAAACCCGTAAGAGGCATTATTTGAGTAGAGGAGTCTTCCATTATCCGTGAAAACAAAATCAATAACATTGCTAGCCGTAAGGCCATTACTAAAGAGCGGTATCCAACTTGCTCCACTATCAATCGATTTAAATAATGTTAGTTGACTAAGACCAACAAAGAAGCTGGTCGCTGATTCAAAATAGGCACCAACCAGCGTCCCGTAGAGCCCTGTTGTAACGGGGCTATCAAAAGTTGTCCAACTGGTTCCGGCATTAGTTGTCTTATAAACTTTTGTATCGTTAAAGAGATAAATGTTGCCAGATGGGTCTTTTTCAATTATTGTGTTATTGAAACAACAATCTGTAATAGTTCCTTTAATGGATGTCCAGGTGTCGCCATTATTCGTTGATTTAAAGGGGCCTTCATAGCTTGCTGCAAAAAGTATTGTTCCGCTTATTACCAAGGATCTGATATTCATCTGAGTTAATCCTTCGCCACTGTCTAAAACATCAACGGTTAAACCATTATTCGTAGAACGAGCGATGCCGCTTCCGTCTGTTGAAATATATAAAAAGCCAGAAGAGTTTAGCTCAAAATCGGTTAGATAGCCGGTAAATGAATTAACCTGCGACCACGTTACACCATCATTGGAAGACCTGTAAATTATATTGTTACTGCCTACTATATAAAGAAAACTGGTAGCCTTTCGAATAAACCGGCTATTTAGAAAGCCAGAATTAGCAGTCAGCGTCCAATTTGCACCATTGTCCGTAGATGTAAATAACTGGCTATAAGAGACAGCGTATAGCTTACCGCTAAGCGCGTCTCTTGTAATATCATTTAAGTATAGGTTTGTCAAACCGGTATTAGATGTTGTCCAGGTAATGCCGCCATCGGTACTTTTTAGAACACCATTGGCATAAACGAGACCAAGTAATGAACTGCCCGTACTTATTATTTTTGTAGGTGTTCCCGTATACGGGCCATTGAGCGCTGTATAATTTTGAGCAAAACCAACTCCGGCCAAAAAAATTAGTATGCTTGAAAAATAGAGTTTAATCATATCGCTATTAGTCTTTTGCATTTTTTATCAATTACCTCCTGGGAGAGCTGGCAAGGGGATATCTCCATTTCCTCCCCCTGAAGAATCTTCAGGCGTTCCACCACCACCACCCAACAACACAGCAGCGGCACCACCCAATGCTAATACAGGAAGTACTTTGAGTGCCAACGGAACCTTGGGCTTCACTTTAAATTCAGAAGTGTATAAAATGTCTTCAGAGCTTTTTGTGTCAGTGATTTTTATCCGGTAGTCATTGCCTTTTTTAGCTTGTGAGGGAACATAAAAAGTATGCCCACCATTATTGGGCTGGTTCATTTCACCGCTTATGCGTTGCCCGCCTTTATAAAGTTCAATATTTATGGGGTTGGTATTGCCAGGCTTCCATGCCAAACCATAGCTCTTACCGCGTTTATAAGATTTCTCAGTATCGAAGTTTTGTAACTTAACAAAAGGGATGTAAACCTTGCCACGAATCTCCAGCGATAGTCGGCCTTTGTAGCCACCCAACTCTTCGCGCACATTCCATTCAATTTTGCGGCCGGTCCCCGGCTTTATCTCATCGCCTACATCGCCCGTTACTTTCGTAAGAGGTGTTACAAAATTGTCGGCTGAAGAAAATAAATCAAGCTTGTATTCATTGTTGGGGTTCCCGTCTTCCAGATCGTAGTGGACGATGATTTTTTCACCTGCCAAGTCCACTTTTTTAATGGTGATAGTTTGGGCAACCGTGGCGAGAAACGAAAAGCACCCGAGGGCTAGTAGAAATCCTCTCATAATTAAGGGTTTAGAGAGATAAAGTTAACTAAAAATTACCTCTTACTTACATGTGTTCTATCCTCAATTTGTAACCCGATATAAAAAATCCCCTAAAAAAGGGGGTATTAGCTTATCCGACTCCAATTAACCGCGCTGTGTTTTGCTGCTTCTGTCTGCATCCGAACCCATTTGTTTTCGAGCTTTTCAAGCGTAGGATCGGTTTCCAAAATTTGTTGTGCTGCTTCACGGGCTTGCTTGAGTATTTCGCCATCCTTTCCCAGATCGGCAATGAGCAAATCCAACGCCCCACTTTGTTGCGTGCCCATTAAATCTCCAGGGCCGCGTAGTTGCAAATCGGTTTCCGAAATTTCAAAACCGTTGTTGGTTTTCACCATCGTGCCAATTCTGATTTTTGAATCGGCACTTAGTTTATTTCCCGTCATTAAAATACAATACGATTGTTCTGCTCCGCGCCCCACGCGCCCTCGCAATTGATGGAGTTGAGATAGACCAAAACGTTCAGCACTTTCAATAACCATCACCGAAGCATTCGGAACATCAACACCCACTTCAATCACGGTGGTGGCTACCATTATTTTTGTTTCGCCTTTTACAAAGCGGGCCATTTCAAAATCTTTGGCTTCCGGTTTCATCTGCCCATGCAGAATACTGATAGGCAAGTCAGGAAATGCGCGACTAATGCTTTCGTATCCATCCATCAAATGCTTTAAGTCTAATTTCTCCGACTCGTCAATCAAGGGATATACTACATACACTTGACGACCCGCATCAATTTGTGTTTTTAAAAAACCATTGACTTGTAAGCGGTGCGTATCGTAACGATGCGTTGTTTTGATTGGCTTTCTCCCTTTAGGCAACTCATCAATTACAGAAATCTCAAGATCTCCGTATAGTGTCATGGCCAATGTGCGCGGTATGGGTGTGGCCGTCATTACTAAAACATGGGGATAAACATCCGAATTTTTTTGCCACAGTTTAGACCGCTGCGCTACTCCGAAACGATGTTGCTCATCAATTACCGCCAGGCCGAGTTTGTTAAACTTTACGCCTTCTTCGAGCAAAGCATGGGTGCCTACTAAAATTTGTAAAGAGCCGTTTTCCAACATCTCATGAATGGGCTTGCGCTGCTTTTTCTTAACCGATCCGGTTAGTAAAGCAATGGTAACGCCCATCAGGTCTGCATACTTTTTCAGATTGTTGAAATGTTGTTGCGCTAAGATTTCTGTGGGGGCCATGAGAGCGGCTTGCGCACCGCTGCCAATAACAAGCAACATGCAGATAAAGCCAACAATAGTTTTTCCACTGCCTACATCACCTTGCAAAAGCCGATTCATCTGTTTTCCGCTTTTCAGATCTGTATAGATTTCGCGGATCACACGTTTCTGTGCTTCCGTAAGCGGGAAGGGGAGATGCTCTTTATAAAATCGAGTGAGAATAGTGGCGTCATTAAATACAATTCCTCTAAACTTTTCCTGGCGCACCAACTTCATTTTGATTAACCGAAGCTGAATGTAAAAGAGCTCTTCAAATTTGAGTCGCGTGCGGGCACTTGCCAATTGTTCATGACTTTGCGGAAAGTGAATTGCCATCAGGGCGGATCGCTTATCTATCAATTGATGCTGTTGAAGTATAGCGGCAGGTAACGTTTCGCGAATCTGGCTTTGAGCACTTTTTAAAATCTCGGTCACAAGTTTTGAAAGAAATTTACTGTCGATGTACCGGGATTTTAATTTTTCGCTAACCGGATAAACAGGTTGAAGAAACCCGCCCCTCTCGGTGCCAGGTGTAAGCGGTTCAATTTCGGGGTGCGCAATCGAGAGTTTATTTCCAAATCGGTTGGGTTTACCAAACACAACATAGATCGTATTTGGTTTTATCTTTTTTGTGACGAAGTTGATCCCCTGAAACCAGACGAGTTCAATAGTTCCGCTTTCATCTTCAAAATGACCGACCAGCCTTTTCTTAAAACCAACCCCAATAATTTCAAAATCAGTGATCTTGCCCTTCAGCTGAACATAGGGCATTAGATCATTCACTTCATTAATAGCGTAAAAGCGGGTTCGATCTTCATGCCGAAAAGGGTAGTGTTGAATGAGATCTCCGAACGTAAAAAGTTTTAACTCCTTTTGCAGGAGTGCAGCCCGCTGTGGTCCAACGCCTTTTAAAAACTCAAGCGAGGTGTTAAAAAAATTAGCCATTACTTTTTAAAAACCGGATTATTTGATAATAGTCTTTGGCTTGCGTGAACTGTTAGGATATCAACACGGGTTTCAGAAACAACCCTGTAAATGATTCGATAATTGCCTTCTATTAATTCTCGAATAACTTCCTCTGCCTGCTCAGGGACCACTCTGCCGGCTAACGGAAATGTTTCAAGAATCTCAGCTCGTGAAAAGAAAATTTCTGTTTGAATTAAAGCAAAGTATTCAGAGTCGCGGACAATAAACGCTGCTATACTTTCAATGTCATCAAGCGCTTGAAGGGTCCATTTTACTTCAACAGCCATCGTTTAAGTCTTTCCCTTGCTTGGCTAGTGGTAAGAACCTGATCGGTTTTTGATTGCTCAACCCCAACTTCAATTTTTTGTAGAAGAATGATGCGCTCGAATAATTCTTCAATAGAAAAATTTTCAGGAAGGTCTTTTACTGTTTGAAGTATTCTGTCTTTTGAAAGCATGAAATCAAAGTTAGTAAACTGTATTGATAATTTTACTTTCTCCTTCTATCAAGTTTATCTGGAAATCGAACTACCTTTCCTCAAATAAAAACCGACCTCACGCCAAAGGGGTTGTCATGGGTGTTGCAAAGCGAGATTTACCAGGATTCAAAGCTTCTTGTAAGGATCAATTTTTCCATTGAAGCGTATTAATAAAATGCAGCGTTTCTTTTTTCATGAAGTCAATAGCAGGTGCGAGCGAATCGTTTTGAACTCTTGTATTAAAGTAGAGCGCACCACGAAGAAAATTCTTTGATGAATCGGTCATCGTGAATTGAAATTGACTAGGCACCTCACCGGCTATCTCCGCAATCACGGCTGTTTTACCACTGGGGGTAACCACAATCACTTCGTCAATAGCTGAAGCTTTAATTTGCTGCTTGGCCGTTAGGTTGTAGGCATCGTTAAGCAACTCTTTAAGAAATTGCTCGCGGTTATCTAATTTCTTATAAGTAATATGAACATTGGCTTTTAAGGCCGGATAATAAATTTCAACCCAGTTACGTTCACTAATCCAAGATGAATCGCGCAGCAAGCGTGCAGACGTTGAATACTCAAACTGATAGGGTAGTGAATCCGGGGACAACCTATATTCCGTTGCAGGCAAAACCAATCGGTTATATCCTTTGGGCTTAGGTTGATAATCCTTACTGCACGCGGAGGCAAACAGAATTAGTAGACCGGCCGTAATCCAGCCAGAAATGGAATAACAATCCTTAATAAAATAATGCTCCCTTGTTTTACTAATCATCAGAACGGAAGATCGTCTGTTGAATTATCAGGCGCATTTTTTGGATCATCGCCACTACCTTGCGAATACTGTGGCGGAGCGGAAGAACGCTCACCAGATCCACCCGGACGCGAGCCAAGCAGCGTCATATTATCGCCCACAATTTCTGTCGTATACCGGGTTACATTATCCTTCTCCCAGCTTCGGGTACGCAACTTGCCTTCAATATAAACCTGATCTCCCTTGTGCAGATACTTGGCGGCAATGTCGGCCAGGCCGCGCCACAACACAATGTTATGCCATTCGGTTATTACTTTTTTCTCTCCGGTTGTTTTGTCTTTGTATGTTTCGGAAGTAGCCATAGTAAAGTTTGCCACAGTAGCTCCATTTTCCAGATTTCTTACTTCGGGGTCTTTACCTAAGTTGCCCACTAAGATTACTTTGTTTACGCCTGCCATAGAGAATCTGTTTAGAGTTTAAAAATTATAATTGCTGTCTGCAAAACTATCAAAATTTTCTCCGCTTAGTTTAAAAACTCAGATTCCTTTAAAAACCTGTTGATCACGATTGGTTTGGGTAGTTTTTCAACTTCTTTTTTAGAATAGAATGTTAATCCTTCCTTCTTTATAAGTGCTTTTAATTGATCTGTCGGAATAGTTGCTGCAATAAATTGAATGATCAGTTGTTGATGCGAAAGCACATGTTTGTAATGCATAACGGTTGTGCCAAGAGTAAGATTTATTTCTTTTTCCTGTTTTCGTAACCCTGATGCTTTAACCGGTTTTTTGGTTTCAATAAGCAGAAAATCATAAAGACCATTCCAAATATCGCCATTGCCACGCTTTCGCATTAATAACTTTCCCTTTTGTTTAATCACGATATAATTAAGGTGCCGCTTCTTTACTTTTTGTTTAGAAGCCTTTACAGGCAGCATGCTTTGCATCTCATGCTTATTGGCCACACAGTCTTTTGTAAAAATACAGCTCTGGCATTTTGGATTTTTGGGAGTACAATGCAAAGCACCAAATTCCATCATCGCCTGATTAAATACATCGGGTTGATCGGTAGGGATAAGGCTATTGGCTTTTGCTTTAAAGACGGTCTTACCCTTGTTGCTTGTGATTTCTTCTTCGATGCCAAATACGCGGGCTAACACCCGAAACACATTTCCATCCACCACAGCAACAGGAATCTGACAGGCAATAGAAGCAATGGCAGCGGCTGTATAATCGCCAATACCTGGAAGCGTCTTTAATTCTTCAAATGAATCGGGAAACTTTCCGTCATACTCCTTGTCAATTTTTTTTGCGCATGCGTGGAGATTCCGAGCGCGTGAATAATAACCAAGACCTTGCCATAACCGCAACACTTTATCTTCGGGTGCCCGGGCAAGAGATTTTACCGTTGGGAAACTTTCAACAAAGGATATATAATAAGGTAGCCCTTGAGCGATTCGGGTTTGTTGAAGAATGACTTCCGAAAGCCAGATCTTATAAGGATCGCGGGTTTGGCGCCACGGCAGGCTTCTTTTATTTTCTTCGTACCAGGCTATTATTTTTTTTGAAAATGTTTTTTTGTCCATTTTTTAGGTCGTCCCCGCGCGAATGTCCTAAAAACGGATTAATCTAAAGAGCTGATTAGTC
>Ga0154020_10001476_pt1 | contig 29007 bp, 19 predicted proteins | sample Klosneuvirus_201_FD_109709 | JGI IMG/M metagenome (GOLD analysis project Ga0154020, IMG submission 109709) | Active sludge microbial communities from wastewater, Klosterneuburg, Austria - Klosneuvirus_20160825_MG | ecosystem: Engineered > WWTP > Aerobic digester > Activated sludge | place...
CAGGGAGACGACATCGTGCCGATCCCTGGGACGAAGCGGCGCGCCACGCTCGACGAGAACCTCGACGCGGAGCGGCTGGAGCTGTCGGGGGAGGACCTCGCCGAGCTGAGCGCCCTCGCCGCCCTCGTGTCGGGCGAGCGCTACACGCCGGAGATGATGCGGCTCGTCGAGCGCTGACGGACGGCCCCCGGCCCTCTACGGCGCCGTTTTCGGCCGACGCCGCTCGATCGACTCCGCGAGCTTCCCCGTGAGCTCCTCGGGCTCGAACGGCTTCACGATGTGGTCGTCCATCCCGGCGGCGAGGAGCCGGGCGAGGTCGGCCGGATCGTCGTGGGCCGTCATCGCCAGGACCGGCAGCCCGCGCCGTCGCCCGTCGGCGCGGATCCGCTTGACGGTCTCGAGGCCGCCCAGGCGCGGCATCTCGACGTCGAGGAGGACGGCGTCGAACGGCCCTTCACCCTCGAGACGGGCGAGAGCGTCCTCGCCGTCCGTCGCCTCGATCACCTCGTAGCCCGCGGACTTCAGGAGCTCCTTCGCGAGCATCCGGTTGACGGGATCGTCGTCCGTCACGAGGAGCCGGCCCCTCGAGCCGGCCGGGGCCTTCGCGGGACGAAGGGGCCTTCCGGGCCCTTCCGTCGCCGCGGCCGCGGCGGGCGGCACGCTCCACCGGCCCGTCACGACGGCGGCGCTCTCGTACTCGAACCGCACGCCGAGGCGCGAGGCGATCGCGTCGAAGAGCGCGTCTTCCCGGAACGGCTTGAAGATGACGTCGTCGGCCCCGCCCGCGAGGAGCGCGTCGCGATCCTGCTCGAAGACGCTCGCCGTGAGCGCGACGATCGCGGTCCGCGGGACGATCGCCGTGCGCGGTCCGCCTCCCGCTTCCTCCTCGCGGATCCGGCGGATCGCCTCGCGCCCGTCCATCACCGGCATCCGCATGTCCATGAAGACGAGGTCCGGCCGCCAGTCCCTCCATCGGATGAGCGCTTCGGCGCCGTTCTCCGCCTCGCGGACGTCGAGCCCGACGGCCTCGAGGAGCTTCCTCGAGAGAGCCCGGTTCTCGGGCGTGTCGTCGACCACGAGGAGGCGCGGCGACCTCTGGCCGGGCGCGAGACGGGAGACGCGCCGGAGCTCGCGCTCCTCGGGCACGGCGTCGCACGGCTCGAGCGCGACGTCGAACCGGAACGTCGTTCCGGCGCCGATCCGGCTCTCCACCTGGATCGTCCCTCCCTGGAGCTCCACGATCCGGCGGGTGATCGCGAGCCCGAGCCCGGTCCCTTCCTTCGCCGCGCGGCCGCTCTCCGTCTGTGCGAAGGGCTGGAAGAGCGCGGGGAGCTCTTCCTCGGAGATGCCGTGCCCGGTGTCCGAGACCGAGAACGACGCGCGCCCGTCCGCCCATCGCGCCGTGAGCGAGACGCTTCCCCTGGAGGTGAATTTCACCGCGTTGCCGAGGAGGTTGATCAGCGCCTGGCGGAGCTTTCCGGCGTCGCCTCGCACCGCCGCGGGGATGGACTCGTCGATGTCGAGGTGGAACGCCAGACCCGCCTCCTCCGTCCGCGACAGGAACATCCGCCCGATCGTCTGGAGAAGGTCGCGCAGGTCGAACGGCCGGACGTCGAGCGTCATCTTCCCGGCCTCGATCTTCGAGATCGAGAGGACCTGGTTGATCAGCGAGAGGAGATGCTCGCCGCTCCGCTGGATGATCGTGAGGTTCTCGCGATCCGAGGGACCGAGCGACCGGCTCCGGCGCATGAGCTGGGCGAACCCGAGGACGGCGTTGAGAGGTGTCCTGAGCTCGTGGCTCATGTTCGCGAGGAAGGTGCTCTTCGCCTCGCTCGCCTCCCGCGCCTGCTGCTCCGATTCGCGGAGCTCGAGGGTCCGGTTGGCCACGAGCCTCTCGAGCTCGCGCTGCCGCGCCTCGAGGAGGCGGATCCGGATCCTGTAGAGAGGCCAGGTGAGGCTGACGAGGAGGAGGCCGGCGACGATCCGGAACGGGGTCCTCTGGAACAGCGTCGGCTCGACGAGGACCGGGAGCGAGAGGACGCTCGGGCTGAAGACCCCTTCGCGATTCGAGCCGCGCACCTCGAAGACGTAGTCGCCCGGAGGGAGGGCCGTGTAGCTCGCCGTCCGACGCGCCGCGCCGGCGTCCGTGAAGGCGCGGTCGAAACCGCTCAGCCGGTAGGAGTACCGGTTCCTTAGCGGCGCCGAGAAGTCGAGGGCCGCGAACTCGAACGTCACCGCATTGGTTCCCGGCGGGACGACGAGGCGCGACACGCCGCCTGCAGGGCGCGCCTCGCCGTCGACGAGGAGGCCGGTGAGGACGACGGGCGGCGCGTAGCTCCAGCCGCGTACCGCGGTCGGGTCGATGAAGTAGAGGCCGTCCGGGCCGCCGAGGACGAGCTGGCCCGAGCGCGTCCGGATCGCCGCGCCCCGCCAGATGTTGCGGCCGGCGCCCTCGTCCGGACCGAACGTCCTCTTCTCGTACGTCGCCGGGTCGAACACCACGCCGTCCTCGATCCAGAGGCGCCCCGAGTCGTCTTCCAGGAGGTTCTGCGCTCGCCGGTTCTCGAGGCCGAGGCGGGCCGCGATCGACTCGAATCGCGCCGTGGTGCCGTCGAAGGAAAGGAGCCTCAGGAGGCCGTTCGTCATGCCGAAATGGAGCCGCCCCTTCGAGTCCGGAAAGACGCCGAGCGCGCTGCCGGGAGGGAGGGTGCCGGCGGTGTTCTCCTGCGGCGTGAAGCGTCGGAAGCGGGCCGTTCCTTTCGGGAGCGCCGCCACGCCGGTGAGGCTCGTCACCCAGAGGACGCCGTCGCGGGCGAAGGCGATGTCGGTGACGTTCCCGGTGAACGGCTTCCCGCCGTCGAGCTCCGCGGCGACGCACGATCCGGCGCTCCGGTCGAAGAACGCGAGCCCGGCGGTGGTGCCGGCCCAGAAACCCCGGCCGTCCGGGGAGGGGGTGAGCTTCGTGATCCGCCCGGTCGTCTTCCCGAAGGGTTGAAAGGGAAAGCGCTGGAGGCGTCCACTCTTCCGGTCGAGCCGGTGCAGCACGCCGGACGTCCCGATCCAGATGGCCCCGTCCGGGCTCTCGGCGACGGCCGTGACGGCCGCCCCGACGAGCGAGCGCTCGTCGTCGCCAGGGCGATACCCGGCCACCCGGCGGGTCGAGTCGAACACGTCGACGCCGTTGTCATGGGTGCCCACCCAGAGGAGGCCGTCCTGCGACTCGAAGACGCACTCGACCTCGCCGTTCGTCAGGCCGTCGGCGCGGAGCGGCGAGTGGCGGAGGAGACGGAAGGCCGAGTCGCTGGGGTTGTACCGGGAGAGCCCGCTCCCGGTCGTCCCGATCCAGGTGATGCCGCTCCGGTCGACGAAGACGGACGCGATCCGGTTCCCCGCGATCGACTCCGGGACCGAGGCGTCGTGCCGGTGCGACCGCCGGAGCGCGCCGGTCGCGGCGTCGCGCACCTCGATCCCGTCCGCCGAGGTCCCCACCCAGACGGTGCCCGGCTCGGGTGACGCGAACGCGTGCGGGCGAATGGCATTCTCGCGGTCGAGGAAGCGGACCACGAGCGATGTCGGGTCGAGCCGGGCCAGGCCACCGCCGAAGATCCCGATCCAGATCGCCCCGTCCGGCGCCTCGAACAGGCGATAGACCGGCTTGCCCGCGAGCGAATCGCCTTCCGCCGGGGCAGCGGTCACCGCCTCGATCGCCCCGCCGCGGCGACGCACGGCGAGGCCGTCGGCGCGCCCGATCCAGAGATCGCCGCGGCGGTCGACGAGAAGCGAACCGAGGCCGGGATTCCCGGTCGCCGCCCCCGCCGGCTTCGCGTCGACGTGGGTGACGGCGAGGCTCTTGCCGTCGACGAGGTCGAGGCCCTTGGTCGACGCGACCCAGACACCGGCGGCGTCCTCCGCCAGGTCGCGGATGGCGTCGGACGAGAGCCCTCCCTTCGTGGCGGTGAGGTTCTGGAAGGTCTCGGTCTTCGGGTCGAAGATCGAGAGGCCGGAGTCGTCCGTGCCGATCCAGACGCGGCCGTCCCGCGTGCCGCGGAGGACCCGGATCCGGTTCCCGACCAGGGAACGCGGGTCCCTCGAGTCGTTCCGGAACGACCGGAAGGCGTAGCCGTCGTACCGGACGATGCCGTCGCGGGTGCCGATCCAGAGGAAGCCCGCGGCGTCCTGGGTCAGGCACGCGACGTCCTTCTCCGGGATCGAGCGCGAATCCCCGACGGCGTGGAAGATCGCGTCGCCGAGCTCGTACCGGACCGGTGGCGCCGCGGGCGCGCCGAGGTGCGTCGCGAGGAGCGACATCGCGACGCGGAAAGCGAGGGACCGGCCGCGATGACGAAGGGTCATGAGATTCGGCCGGGGATTGTAGGCCGCGGTCCGGAGAGATCCCGATGCATCATTGAAAGAGATCCCGCCAGGGCCGATGTTTTGCCCGTGGTCGGGCTCGATTGCGGCCCGCCAGGCGAGCGTGGGAGGTGTCGATGGCGCACCTGACGTCCCGGACGGCCTACGCGGACCTCGTCTCGCGGCTCAACCGCTTCCCCCAGGGGGCGCCTCCGTCCGAGCTCCTCGACAAGATCCTGAAGCTCCTCGTCACGGAGCGCGAGGCTGCGCTCCTCTCCCGGATCCCGATCAAGCCGTTCGGGGTGGAGACGGCCGCCCGCGTCTGGGACCTCCCGCCAGAGGAGGCGCGGAAGACGCTCGAGGCGCTGGCGGCGAGGGCGGTTCTCCTCGACGTGGAGAGGGACGGCCAGACCCGCTACGTGCTGCCGCCGCCGATGGCCGGCTTCTTCGAGTTCTCGATGATGCGCATCCGTGGCGACGTCGACCAGGCCGCGCTCGCCGCGCTCTACTACCAGTACCTGAACGTGGAGGACGAGTTCATCGGCGCCCTCACCGGCGGGACGACGCAGCTCGGCCGGGCGTTCGTGAACGAGGAGGCCCTGCCGTCGAAGGACGGGCTCGTCGTCCTGGACTGGGAGCGCGCCACGAACGTGGTGCGCGAGGCGAAGACGATCGGCATCGGCGTCTGCTACTGCCGGCACAAGATGGAGCACGTCGGGCGGGCCTGTGACGCGCCGCGCGAGATCTGCATGACGTTCGGCGGCGTGGCCCGGTCGCTGGTCTCGCACGGCTATGCCCGCGCCGCGAGCGCCGGGGAGACGCTGGACCTCCTGGCGGAAGCGCGCGAGCGGGGGCTCGTCCAGTTCGGTGAGAACGTCCGGAACGACGTCGCCTTCCTCTGCAATTGCTGCGGCTGCTGCTGCGAGGCGCTGGTCGCCGCCCGGAGGCTCGGCCCGAACCGGATGGTCCACACCACCCGCTGGCAGCCGAAGCTCGACCTCGCGACCTGCAACGGCTGCGGGAAGTGCGTCTCGGCCTGTCCCATGGCGGCCCTGTCGCTCGTCTCGGCGTGCGACCCGAAGCGGCGGAACCGGAAGCTCGCGCGGCTCGACGCCGACGCCTGCCTCGGCTGCGGCGTCTGCGTGAGGGCCTGCTCCGTCGACAGCCTCTCCCTCGAGGAGCGAGGCGAGCGGGTCCTTCCTCCTTTCAACTCGGTTCACAAGTCCGTGCTGATGGCGATCGAACGCGGCAAGCTCCAGGACCTCCTCTTCGACGATCGGACGCTGGTGAGCCACCGCGTCCTCGCCGCGGTCTTCGGCGCGGTCTTGAAGCTCCCGCCGGTGAAGCGCGCCCTGGCGCTCGAACAGGTCCGATCCCGCTACCTCGAGACGCTCTGCAAGCGGGTCGGGCCTCTCTCGAGGCCCTGAGCGGCCCCTTCGCGCGATTCGTGTGACGGCGAGACGGACGGACCGCGGATCTTCCCGGGTTCCAGGAAGGGGCCCGACGCTGGCCTCGTCTACGATGGCGGAATGTCCCAAGAGGCCAGCCCATCCGGCCACCGGCGCGCTGGCGTCGCACTGGCACTTCTCGCCGTCGTCCTCGGCGCGACGCTCCTCTCGTCACGCGAGCCGTCGGCCCGGCCCGAGACGGCTCCTTCCGAGGTCTTTTCGGCGGCGCGGGCGCGACTCGTGCTCCAGCGGCTCGTCGGGGACGGCATTCCTCATCCCGTCGGCTCGGCCCAGCAGGGGATCGTCCGCGACCGCGTGCTGGCGGAGCTTCGCGGACTGGGTCTCGTGCCGACGGTCGAGCGCGACCTCGCCTGCTCGAGGGGCGGCGCGTGTGCGTGGGTGGAGAACATCGTCGCGGCGCTCGCCGGGCGAGAGCCCGGGAAGGCCGTGGTCCTCAACGCCCACTACGACTCGGTCCCCGCGGGCCCGGGCGCCGGCGACGACGGTGCGGGTGTAGCCGCGCTCGTCGAGATCGCCCGGGCGCTCCGCGCGCTGCCACGGCCGCGCCACGCCGTCGTCTTCCTCGTCGACGACGGTGAGGAGGTGGGCCTCCTCGGCGCCGAGGCGTTCGTGAAGCGCCACGGAGCAGCCGACTCCGCCGCCGTGCTCGTCCTCGAGGCGCGGGGCAGCAGCGGGCGGACGCTGATGTTCGAGACGAATCCCCGGAATCGCGCGATCGTGGAGGCCTACGCGCGATCGGTCGCGCGGCCCACGACGAGCTCGGTCTTCTTCTCGCTGTACGAGCGCCTGCCGAACTCGACCAACTTCACGACCTTCAAGCGCGAGGGGATGAAGGGGATGGCGCTCGGCTTCATCGGCGACCCGGCGCACTACCACACCCCGCTGAACCGGCTGGAGAACGTCCCCGGAGGAACGCTCCAGGACCTGGGCGACACCGGCCTCGCCGTGGCGCGCGAGATCGCCGAGCGGGGGCTCGTCGACCCGGGGGGCAACGCGAGCTACTTCGACCTCTTCTCCCTCGGGGTCGTCCGCTGGCCGGAGTCGTGGAACGCGCCCCTCGCGATCGTCGCGATCCTCCTTCTCGCGACGCTCGCCGTCCTGCAGGTCCGCGCGAAGGCCGTTCGCGCCGGCGAGCTCGCCGCGTGTGTCGCGCTGGGGCCGATCTCGCTCGCAGTCGCCGGCCTCCTCGGTTTCGCGATCACGAAGCTGGCCGGCGTCCGTCTCGACGGCGCGCTCTGGCCCGCGAGCGGGGCCTGGCTCGACGTCGCGGCGTGGTCCGCCGCCTTCGCGGTGATCGCGCTCCTCGGCGCCGCGCTCCGGGGGCGCGTCACCGAAGGGGCGGCGTGGAGCGCCGTCTTCCTCGACGCCGCTCTCCTGGGTCTTGCGGTGGCCTTCGTCCTGCCGGGTGCCGCGTACCTCGTCACGCTTCCGGCTCTTGCCGCGGGCGTCCTCGGTGCGATCTCCTGGGCCCGTGTCCGGAAGGTCGACGCGGCGGCGACTCTCGTCCCGCTCGTCCTCGGCGCCGTGCTGGTCCTTCCGATCGCGACGCATCTCCTCGAAGGAATGGGCGCCGGCCTCGTGCCGGGCCTCGCCGTCCTGGTGGCGATGGTCGTGCTGCCGCTCACGCCGCTCCTCGTCGGCGCCGGAGCCGCGGCGCCGCGGCTCGCAGGACTGGCCGCGGTCGCGTCGGCCGTCTCCGTCGGCGCGCTGTTCGTCGTCCCGGTCTACTCGGCAGCGGTTCCGCGGCCCCTCTGCTTCGTCTACCAGATGGAGCGTGGCGGCGGGGCCGGACACTGGCTGCTCGACATGGAAGGCAAGACCGTTCCGTCCGCGCTCGCGAAGGCCGTGGAGTGGAAGGAGGAGTCGATACCGTCCCTCGGCGTCGGTCGGAATAAGGGGGCGGCCCGGAGGATCGCGGCCGTCGCGCCTCCTCTCGAGGTCTCGTTTCCGGAAGCGCGGGTCGTGTCGATCGAGCCGCGCGGCAAGCGATCCGTGCTGTGGCTGGCGCTCCGTTCGCCGCGCGGCGCCGCCGTCCTCCGCCTGAGGCTCGGCAGGCAGTTCGATCCGCGCCTCCTTTCCGTCGGAAACGCGGCGGCCGATCAGTCCCGCGCGAACGGCGTCCTCACGTTCCACACCGTGCCGCCGGAAGGGGTCGTGGTGGCCGTCGAGATCGACGCGGCCGCCGAAGGGAGCGACCTCGCGGTGGATGACGAGACTCCGGGCCTGCCGCCGTCAGGCGAGGCGCTGCTGAGAGCCCGTCCGGAGACGGCGGTCCCGCAGCACAGGGGTGATCGGACGGTACTGAGCTCGATCAGCCGGGTCCCACCCTTGCGGGCTCGGCTCTGATCAAAGCCGCGTCGGCCTGACTCTCGCCCCGTCGACGGCTCCGCCTGCCGTCACCAGACCCGGACGCGGTCCTTCGGTGCGAGGTAGAGCTTCTGGCCCGGCTTCACGGCGAAGGCCGTGTACCAGGCGTCGAGGTTGCGGACGGTGTCGGCGCGGTACTCGGCGGGGGCGTGGCTGTCCGTGAGGATCCGCTGGCGGAGGGCCGCCTCGCGGATCTTCTGGCGCCAGGTCTGGGCGAAGCTGAGGAAGAACTGCTGGTCGCCGGTGAGCCCCTGGAAGGCCGGCGCCTCCTTGCCGCCCAGGGAGAGGCGGTAGGCGTCGTAGGCGGCGGCGAGCCCCGCCACGTCGGCGATGTTCTCGCTCACCGTGAGCCGGCCGTTCACCGCCGCGTCGGGGAACGGGCGATAGCCGTCGTACTGTTTGATCAGCTGCTCGGAGGAGGCGCTGAAGTGGGCGAAGTCCTCCTTCGTCCACCAGTTGTCGAGCCGGCCCTTCGCGTCGAAGAGGGCCCCCTGGTCGTCGAAGCTGTGGCAGATCTCGTGGCCGATGATGGCGCCGATGGCGCCGTAGTCCATGACGGCGGGACGCGTCGGGTCGAAGACGGGCGGCTGGAGGAAGGCCGCCGGGAAGTTCAGCGCGTTCATCGCCGGCAGGTTGACGGCGTTGACCAGCTGCGGGTTCATCACCCACTCCCCGCGGTCGACCGGCTGTCCGAGCTTCCCGAGGTTCCGGCGGTACTCGAAGAGGGAGGATCGCTGGGCGTTGCCCAGGGCGTCCCCCTTCACGACCTCGAGGGCCGAGTAGTCGCGCCACCGGTCCGGGTAGCCCACGCCCACCTTCAGCACCGCGACCTTCGCCTTTGCCTTGGCCTTGGTTTCCGGGGCCATCCAGTCGAGACGGTCGATCCGGCCCCCGAAGGCGGCCAGCTCGTTGCGGACCATCTCCTCGGCCCGCGCCTTCTCTGAGGGCGGGAAGTGGCGCTCCACGTAGAGCTTGCCGACGGCCTCGCCGAGCGCGGCGTCCACGACGTCCACTCCGCGCTTCCAGCGGTCTCGGAGCTGCGGCGTCCCCGAAAGCACCTTGCCGAAGAAGGCGAACTGCTCGTCGACGAAGGCCTTCGGCAGGAAGGTGGAGGCCTTCTCGATCGTCCGGAAGGTCAGATACTCCTTCCACGTCCCGAGCGGCTGGTCCTTGACGAGGGCGGAGATCCCCGTCACCGCGCCGGGCTGCCAGACGATGAAGTCGTTCTGGCGATCGAGGCCGGCGGCCGCGAAGAAGACCTGCCAGTCGAGTCCGGGGGCGCGGCCCGTGAAGTCGCTCCGCACCCAGTGGTTGTTCCCCTTCAGGACGTCCTCCGACTCCAGGCGGCTCGCGTGCGCCCCGGCGATCCGTCGCTCCAGCTCGAAGATCCGGACGGCCTTCGCGTCGGCGTCGGCGATGCCGGCGAGCTTCAGCACCGAGGTGATATGGCCGACGTATCGCGTCCTGATATCGGCCATCCGCGGCGACGCGTCGAGGTAGTAGTCGCGGTTGGGAAGGCCGAGGCCGCCCTGCAGGAGGAACGGCGAGTAGCGGGTCGGGTCGTTCAGGTCCTGCGCGACCCAGAGGCCGAACAGATTGCTTGTGTAGAAGTTCGTGGAGTTCAGCGCGTCGACGTCGGCCCGCAGCGTCCCCCCGAGAGCACGGGCGAGCCCGGGCGCGTCGGCGATCGCCGCGATCTTCTCGAGCGCGGGCCGGAGTGGCTCGGCCCCCTTCGCCTCGATCGCGGCCTCGTCCATGAAGCTCGCGTAGGTGTCGCCGATCTTCCGCGCGAGCGAGCCGGCCGGAGCGTTCGCCTTGGCCGCGTCGGTGATGAGGTCGGCTGTTCTCCTCGCCGTCAGGTCGACCAGCACGCCGCTGACGCCGTACGAGCTGCGGTCCGGCGGGATCTCGTTCTTCCCGAGCCAGGCTCCGTTCGCGTACGCGAAGAAGTCGTCTCCCGGCGCGACCGAGCGATCGATTCCCGCGAGGTCGATGCCGCCGGCCGCCGGCGCGGACGCCGTGGTACCGGCGCTGGCCACCTTCGGGGCGGGCGCGCAGGCGAGGGAGGCGAGGGTCGCGACGGCGGCCAGGGTTGCGACGGCGGGCATGACGGTCGGGCGGCGAAAGCTCATGAACGGCACGATAGGAAGTTTGATTCGCGCCCGCAAGAGAGCCACCATGCGGCGTTATGCGCCTGTCACGCGGGGACCGGCTCGGGCCGTACGAGATCCTGAGCCCCCTGGGCGCCGGCGGGATGGGCGAGGTCTACCGGGCGCGCGATTCGCGCCTCGGCCGGGACGTGGCCGTGAAGGTGCTCCCCGAGCATCTGGCGCGCGACCCGGACGCCCTCGCGCGGTTCCAGCGGGAGTCTCGCGCGGTGGCGGCGCTGTCGCACCCGAACATCCGCGTTCTCCACGACGTGGGGCAGGAGGGCGACGTCTCCTACGCCGCCATGGAGCTCCTGGAAGGGCGGTCGCTCTGGACGACCCTCCGCGAGGAAGGGCCGATGAAAGAGGGGCGCGCGGTGGGGATCGCGCTGCAGGTGGCGAGCGGGCTCTCGGCGGCTCACGAGAAGGGGATCGTCCATCGGGATCTGAAGCCGGAGAACGTTTTCCTGTGCGACGACGGGCTCGTGAAGATCCTCGACTTCGGTCTGGCGCGGACCGCCGACGCGGAAGGCCGCGACGCCGCGGGCGCGACGCTGACGGAGCCGGGCCTCATCGTGGGGACGCCGGCGTACATGTCGCCCGAGCAGGTCCGCGGCGTCCGGGTCGACAACCGCTCGGACATCTTCTCGCTGGGGCTCCTCCTCTGGGAGATGGCCGACGGCCGGCCCGCCTTCGAGGGCGCGTCGCCCACCGAGACGATGCACGCGATCCTGAAGGACGAGCCCCGGGGCGGCGAGGCCTTCACGCCGGGTCTTCGACGGCTCCTGTCGCACTGCCTCGAGAAGAACCCGTCCGGGCGTTTCCAGACCGTGCGGGACGTCGGCTTCGCGCTCGAGGCGCTGAGCCACGCGACGGCGCCCGCCGTCACGGCCAGGGGCACGCGAGGCCCGCGGCTCGGCCGGCGCGGCTGGGTCCTTGCTGCCGTTTCCGTTGCCGGGATCGCCGGAATCGGGCTCCTCCTCGGTCCGGCGCGGCGTGCCGCCACCGGGTTCCTCGCGCGTCATGACGCGCCGCCCCGTTTCTCTCGCGTCACGTTCCGGCGAGGGAACATCGTGAGCGCGCGGTTCACCGCCGACGGCCAGTCGGTGGTCCACTCGGCCGCCTGGGAGGACAAGCCGGCCGATGTCTTCGTCACGCGGCTGGGCCGCCCCGAGTCGCGATCGCTCGGCCTCCCGAACGGCATGGTCCGCTCGGTGTCGCCGTCGAGCGAGATCGCGGCCGTCGTGAGGCGGGACGACGTCTACCACCCCGGAGGCCTCGGCACGCTGGTCCGCGTCCCGCTGGAGGGGGGCGCGGCGCGGACGGTCGCCGAGGAGATCGAGGACGCCTGCTGGTCGCCCGACGGCGCGACGCTCGCGGTCATCCGCCGGCTCGAGGAGGGTTTCGTCCTCGAGTATCCCGAGGGAAAGGTGCTGGCCCGCTCGGGCGCACGCCTCTTCCAGGTGCGGGTGGCGCCGTCCGGCCTCGCGGTCGCGTTCCTCGAGCGGACGCCCGACGCGGCCCGCCTCCACGTGCGGAGAACGGACGGCCTGGAGCTCCTGTCGATCCCGGTCGGCTCGGACTCCGTACGGATCGCGTGGCATCCGTCGGGCCGCGAGATCTGGCTCAGCAACCGGCGTGGCGCGCCGCCCTGGGGGCTCCACGCCGTTTCGCTCGAGGGGCGCTGGCGCGCGCTGATGCCGGGTGTGGGGCTCGTCCTCCACGACGTCGCCGCCGACGGCCGGGCGCTCGTCGAGACGTTCTTCCTCCGCGACGGGATCGCCCTCTCCGCACGCGGCGGAAAAGAGGTCGACTTCTCCTGGCTGGAAGATTCCGCCGCGACCGCGCTCTCGGACGACGGCAAGACACTCCTCTTCGGGGAGGTGGGCGACGGCGGCGGGCCCGTCGGCTCGGCCTACGTCCGGCGGATGGAAGGAGCGCCGGTCCGCCTCGGCGACGGGGTGCCGTGCTCGCTCTCTCCCGACGGCGCGTCCGTGATCGTCGACGTCGTCTCGGACCGGCACGAGCTGACGATCCTCTCGACGGGTGCCGGTCAGGCCCGGCCGCTGAAAACGGGAGGCGTGGAGCCCCGGGGCTGCGCGTTCTTCCTTCCGGGGGGCCGGGACGTCGTCTTCAACGGACGGCGCGGTTCCGGTCCGGTGCGCGCCCAGCGGCTCGCGTTCGACGCGGGCGACGTCCGCCCGCTCGGACCGGAGGGCTCCACGATCGCCCTCGGCGTCTTCTCGCCGAGAGGGGACCGGGTGATCCTCGTCGACGGGAGCGGACAGCCCTTCGTTCTCGAGATCGGGTCTTCCCAGGTCCGTCCCCTCGCGGGCGTCGCACCCCACGAGACCGTTCTCCAGTGGTCGGAGGGGGGAGAGCTCGTCGTCAGGCGCCGCGACCGGACGCCCGCCCGTCTCGACCTCGTCGACGTCGAGACCGGCCGGCGCCGGCCGTTCAAGACCCTCGAGCCCGACGACCGCGCGGGGATCATCGCCATCGAAGAGGTCGTCGTCACCCGCGATCTCGCGACGTACGCCTACTCCTTCTCTCGCGTCCTGGCCTCCTCGCTCCACGTCGTCGAGGGGCTCCCGGCGCCGTAGGTCGGGTTCACGGGAATCCTCGTCAGGGGGACAGTCCCCTGGGCGCCGTCACACGCCGTTCGCGCGGGGCCGGACCGGCTGCCTGGAGTAGCTCGACGCCGAAGGAGATCGGAACCCCGAAGCTGGCGCCCGAGAACTCCGTGAGGACCGCGAAGTTCACGCCGATCACCTTTCCCGCCGCGTTGAAGATCGGGCCCCCGCTCCCGCCGACCGTCGTCTGAGCGTCGTAGACGAGCCGGTGGGGCAGGACGTCCGACAGGTGACCCTGCGTCGCCAGCGGCCGGATCATGCCGCGGCGGGCCAGCTCGCGCGAGGTCTTCTCCAGGTCGTCCCCTGCCGCCGCTTCCACCGCGTCGGCGATCGGCTCGTGGAGCCGAGCGAGGAGCGCGTCGAGCCCTGTCGGATAGCCGAGCAGGACTATCGGCTGGCCGGAGGCGGCGGTGGAACGGCGCTTCTCGAGCTCCAGCACGGGTAGAACCTGGTCGCCGAGGCTCGCCTTCACGAGCGCCACGTCGGCCTTCTCCGAGACGTTGACGACCCGGAGGTCGAAGGGGACGTCGACGGCCGGAAAGTACGCCCGGAGCGCGATCAGCCGCGGGCGGAACCCTTTCTGCGCGAGCTGGGCCGTCTCCTTCTCGGTCCACCAGGGCTCGGCCACGTGCCGATTCGTCAGGATGAGGCCGTCCCTCCTGACGAGGAAACCGGTGCCCGAGTACGGCGCGACGAGGATCTCGCCGGTACCGCCGGTCGTCGGGCCCGTCTTGCCCAGGGCTTCCTGGCCCTTTCCGGGATGCCTCACGGGGCGCCCGGACGCGTCCTCGAAGCCGTACGCTCCCTCGAGGAAGGCGACCCCTCCCTGGAACCGCGCGATGGTCCGCTCGCCGAGCGTCCGCTCCTCCTCGAAGGCCTGGAGCCGGCGGCTCGCGTCCACGGCCTTCGCCTCCAGGGTCCGAATCTCGATTCCCCGAGAGGAGCTTCGCTCCCGAGCCTCCCGCAGCTGCTCCCGCACCCCGCGCTCCTCCTCGCGGAGGAGCGCGAGCTGCGCATTCATCTCACGGTCCTGACGGGCCTGCGCCTCCGCAGCGCGGTTCCGTTCCTCGACGATGCTCTTCTCGAGCTGCTCGCGGGACCGGCGTTCGGTCGCGGCCTGCCGCTCGAGCTTGACGATGTCCCTCCGCACCTCGCGCCCGGCGCGGGTCCCGCGGATGAAGACCGCCACGCTGAGGAGAAACGACGAGGCGATCAGGACGAGCGCGGCGGCGAGGAGCCGCCTCATCCAAGGAGAGGTCTCTCGCTGGAGGCCGAGACCCAGCCGCGTGAGGATGTCGGGGGTGGACGGTGGGGCGCCGGTGCCGGGGCGCGGAGACCTCTCGAGCGGATCGTCGGAGGCCAGCCTCAGCGGCCTGCAGACCTCACCGTCGGCGACCTGGACGCGGAAGCGGAGCTTCGGCCCCCCAGCCCCGATCTCGAGCATGTCCCCGTCCTTCAGGATCAGCTCGGCGATCCGGCGGCCGTTGACGAAGGTGCCGGTCGGCGAGGCGAGGTCCCGGGCGAAGTAGTCACAGTCGTCGAGAACGACCTCGGCGTGCCGGCCGGCCACCGCGTCGTGACCCTCCAGGCGGACGTCGCAGGCCGCGTCCGATCCGATCAGTATCCGGGCCTCGACGGTGTCGACCTCGACCGTGTCGACCTCGCCGCGGCGCGGACCCGACAGGTGCGAGAAGACGGCCCTCATCTCGGGTCTCGGCATGAACGGATACTGTACGGGAATCGCCGGCTCCGCGCGGCCGGCACCCGGTACCCGGCACAGAGCACCGTCTCGACCGGCGCTCTCGGATTCCTGACTTGTCTATAATGAACTCGGCAGGGAGACGAGCGAGGTGAGCGTGGTCCCCACCCTCGAGAGAAAGCCGGAGATCCAGGGGAGCGCGGTGGGGCGCGCCGGAGGAACGGTCAATGCGAACCCGCGCCCGGCCCGGAAAAATCGATCACGTCGAGAAACGCAGCGCCTCCGAGGTCGTCTTCATGTAGCCTCTTCAAGGAGGAGAGATTCGTGGCCAACACAATCGGTTTGATGGGCTTCGGTCGGATCGGAAGGAACGTCTTCCGCCTCCTGTACAAGCGCGACGACATAAAGATCGGCGCCATCTCGGACGTCTCGGACGGACCCGGGCTCCAGTACCTGCTCCGCTTCGACACGCTCCTGGGGCGCTTCCCCGACGAGGTGAGCATCAAGGAAGGCTCCCTCTACGTCTACGGAAAGCAGATCGTGATGCTCTCCAAGCAGGAGAAGGGCGTCATCCCGCCGTGGGGAGACCTCGGGGTCGACATCGTCCTCGACGCCACGGCGCGGACGCAGACGCGGAAGGAGCTCGAGAAGCACCTCGAGGCCGGCGCCAAGCGGGTGATCCTCTGCTCGCCCCCCGCCGACGCCCTGGACCTGACGGTGGTGAGGGGAATCAACGACGGCGAGCTGAAGGCCGGGCACCGGATCATCTCGAACGCCTCGTCGACGGTCCACTGCGTCGCGCCGATCGCGAAGATCCTGCTCCAGGCGTTCGGCATCGAGAAGGCCCTCTTCACCACCATGCACGCCATCACGAATCAGCACCGGCTCGCCGACGTTCCCATGGAGGACAAGCGGCGCGGCCGCGCGGCGGCGGAGAACATCATCCCGCAGGACTCGAGGTCGCCGGGCATGATCATCGACCTGATCCCCGAGCTGAAGGGCCGGCTGGTCGGGTCGGCCATGAACGTGCCGGTGCGAAACGGCTCGGTGGTCGACCTCGTCTGCTGGCACGAGCGAAAGGTCTCGATCGAGGCGGTGAACGAGGTGGTGCGGACGGCGGCGGCCAGCCGCTGGAACGGGGTGGTGGCCTATCAGGACGAGCCGATCGTCTCGAGCGACGTCGCGATGAGCGACGAGTCGTGCACGTTCGACTCGCTCGCCACCATGACGCTCGGCGACAGGGTCTCGAAGACGCTGTCCTGGTACGACGCGGGCTGGGGGTACGCCAACCGCGTCGTCGAGCTCGTCGAGCGGTACTTCGAGCTCGACCGGGAGGTGGCCAAGTGACGATACGAGTTGGAATCAACGGCTTCGGCCGGATCGGGCGGACGGTCTATCGGATCCTCAGCGACCGGCCGGACATCGAGGTGGTCTGCATCAACGACCTCTTCGACAACGATCACCTCGCCTACCTCCTGAAGTACGACACCGTCATGCGCGTCTTCCAGAAGACCGTGAGCGCCGACAAGGAAGCGATGTACGTCGACGGCAGGAAGATCCTGATGACCGCGGAACGCGACCCCGCGAAGATCCCGTGGGGAGAGCTGAAGGTCGACATCGTCGTGGAGTCGACGGGTGTCATCCTCACGCGGGAGAAGCTCACCAAGCACCTCGACGGCGGGGCCGGGAAGGTCATCCTCACCGTGCCGCCCAAGGACGAGATCGACGCGATGGTGGTGATGGGCGTGAACGACGCCATGCTCGAGAAGAAGCACCGGCTCGTGTCGAACGCCTCGTGCACCACCAACTGCCTGGCGCCGCTCGCCAAGATCCTCGACGAGTCCTTCGGGATCGTGGAGGGCTTCATGACGACCGTCCACGCCTACACGAACGACCAGCGCCTCGCGGACGTCCCGCACAAGGACCTGAGGCGGAGCCGCGCGGCCACCGAGAACATGATTCCCACCACCACCGGAGCGGCCCGGGCGGTGGGGAAGATCCTGCCGCGCCTGAAGGGGAAGCTCGACGGCATGGCGCTCCGCGTCCCGGTTCCGGACGGCTCGGTCGTCGACCTCTCCGTCCGGCTCTCGAAGTCGCCCTCGGTGCAGGACGTGAACGATGCGGTGAAGGCGGCGGCCGACGGGCCGATGAAGCGCTATCTCGAATACAGCGACGCGCCCCTCGTCTCGAGCGACATCATCGGGAACCCGCATTCCTCGATCTTCGACGCCCTCTCCACGCGGACGACGGGCGACGGCTACCTGAAGGTCCTGGCCTGGTACGACAACGAGTGGGGCTACTCGAACCGGGTCGTCGACATGATCGACAAGCTGGCGGCGCTCGGCTAGAGAAGCGCGTCCTTCCCGGCGCGCCGCGGACGCCTGCGCGCCGGGAAGGGGTACCCCACTGCCGAAGAGCGTCCTCCGATCCGGAGGCGCATTCATGGGTCACCACCTGCTCAGCCCAGGCACGAGCTACCGGCGCCTGCAACAGCGCCTCGACCGGAACGTCACGGGCGCTCCGGAGTCCCCGCAATTTCGCGAGATCCTGAAGCTCCTCTTCACGCGAGAGGAGGCCGAGCTCGCCCAGCGCGTTCCGACGCAGCTCACGTCGGTGGCCCGCCTGGCGGAGAGGCTCGGCCTCGATCCGGCGCCGCTCGAGGACCGGCTGACCCGGATGGCGGCCAAGGGGCTCGTCTTCGACGTCGAGCACGAGGGCCGGCGGTACTTCTCGCTCTCGCCGGTCGTCATCGGCTTCTTCGAGCTGACCTTCATGCGGGCGGGAGACGACGTCCCGCGCGCCGAGCTGGCCCGTCTCTTCGAGGAGTACTTCTTCGCCGGCGACGGCCGCTTCGCGAAGGCCGTCTTCGAGGGGGAGACCCAGCTCGGCCGCTCCCTCGTCCGCGAGTCGTCGCTCCCGAAGGAGCCCGCCGTCGAGATCCTCGACTGGGAGCGGGCGAGCCGGATCGTCGAGGAGGCGCGGACGGTCGCCGTCTCGCTTTGCGCCTGCCGTCACCACGCGCAGCACCTGGGGCGCGTCTGCGACCGCCCGCTGCGGGCCTGCATGAGCTTCGACTCCTCCGCCGAGACGCTCCAGCGAACCGGGCACGCCGAGAAGATCTCGAACGCGGAAGGATTGAGGATCCTCGCGGAGTGCCAGGGCGCGGGGCTCGCCCAGACGGCCGACAACGTCCGGAAGGGCGTCGGCTACATCTGCAACTGCTGCGGCTGCTGCTGCGGGATGATGACGGCCATCCGGCGGTTCGGGATCCCGGGCGCCATCGTCAGCTCGAACTGGATCGCAGAGGTGAACGAGGCGCAGTGCTCCGGCTGCGGCCTCTGTGTCAAGGCGTGTCCCGCGGAGGTCCTCGAGCTCGAGGAGCGGCCTCTGGCGGACGGGCGGAAGCCGAAAAAGGCCGTGCGGGACGAATCGGCCTGCCTCGGCTGCGGCGTCTGCGTCTCGGCGTGCAAGCGGGGCGCGCTCGAGATGAAGGTCCGCCCCGCGCGCGTCTTCACCCCCGAGACGACGTTCGACAGGATCGTCACCATGGCGATCGAGCGCGGCAAGCTCGCCGACCTGATGATGGAAGACCCGGAGAACCTGACCTTCCAGGCGCTCGGCCGCATCCTCGCCGTCCTCGAGGCGGCGCCCCCGTGGAAGGCGGCGATCGCCATCAAGCCGCTGAAGTCCGTCTTTCTCGGGACCGTTCTCCCGCTCGCCCGTTGGGGCGCGGGCGGGATGGCGCGGGTGGGCCAGGCGCCCGCCTGAGCGGGCCTGAGCGGTGCCGCGTGGTCGGCCGACGGGAGCCAGGAGGTTTTCATGAGTGAATACCAGCAAGCGGAGCGGGGCCTGAAGATCGACACGCCCCTGGGGCCGGACGCGCTCCTCCTCGTCGGCGTCTCGGGGCACGAGTTCATCTCCCGGATGTTCGGGTTCGACCTCGACCTCGTCGCGGAGAACCGGCAGCCGGTGCTGTTCCAGGAGCTCCTCGGCAAGCGCGTGACGATCCACATCCACATGAACGACGGCACGTACCGGCACGTCAACGGCATCTGCGTGAAGGTCGCGCAGGGCGACAAGAACGTCCTCGCCGACGACCGGAAGGCCTTCACGGCGTACTCGATGGAGGTGGTGCCAGAGATGTGGCGGATGACCCGCAAGGCGCGGTGCCGCATCTTCCAGCACATCACCATCCCCGACATCCTCAAGAAGGTCTTCGGTGAGTACGGCTTCAAGGTGTCGTACGACATCCAGGGGACGTTCTACGAGCGCGACTACTGCGTGCAGTACCGGGAGACCGACTTCAACTTCGTCAGCCGCCTGATGGAGGAGGAGGGGATCTTCTACTTCTTCAAGCACACCACCAGCGACCACGAGCTCGTCGTCTCGAACGAGCCGGGGAGCCACCCCGATGTCCCGGGGCCGAGCGACATCGCCTACGAGCAGACCGCGAACCTGATCCTCGAGGAGGATCGGATCTACGACTGGAAGAAGTCGCAGGAGCTGAAGTCGGGGAAGGTCGCCCTGTGGGACCACACGTTCGAGCTTCCCCACAAGCACCTCGAGGTGGAGAAGACGACCCTCGACGAGGTGGTGGTCGGGTCGGTCCACCACGTCCTCGCGCTGGCCGAGAACCAGAAGATGGAGGTGTACGACTGGCCCGGCGAGTACGCCCAGCGCTTCGACGGGATCGACAGGTCCGGGGGGGAGCGCCCCGCCGACATCCAGCGGATCTTCGAGGAGCGCCAGCGCGTCATCGACATCCGGATGCAGCAGGAGGAGACGGGGGCGATCGTCGTGCGGGCGGGAAGCAACGTTCCGCAGATGGAGGCCGGGCACCGCTTCACCCTCACGCGGCACTTCAACGCGAACGGGCGCTACGTCCTCTACGCGGTCCTCCACTCGGCGAGCGAGATGACATATCGAAGCGACGGCGCCGCCTTCGAGTACCAGAACCGGCTCGTCTGCCTGCCGGACACGCTACCGTTCGTCCCGCCCCTCGCGACGCCGTGGCCCACCGCGAAGGGAACGCAGACGGCCGTCGTCGTCGGTCCGTCGGGCGAGGAGATCTTCACCGACAAGTACGGCCGCGTGAAGGTGCAGTTCCACTGGGACCGCGAGGGAAAGAGCAACGAGGACAGCTCCTGCTGGATCCGCGTCGCCTCCAGCTGGGCCGGGAGCCAGTGGGGCGCCGTCCGGATCCCGCGCATCGGCCAGGAGGTGGTCGTCGCGTTCGAGGAGGGGGACCCGGACAAGCCGATCGTCGTCGGGAGCGTCTACAACGCCGAGATGATGCCGCCCTACGGGCTGCCGCAGAACAAGACGCAGAGCGGCATCGTCTCGCGGAGCTCGATGAAGGGGGGGACGGCGAACTTCAACGAGATCCGCTTCGAGGACAAGAAGGGCGAGGAGGAGGTCCTCGTCCACGCCGAGAAGAACCTCACGACCGAGGTCGAGGCGAACGAATCGCGGACGGTCGGCGGCGACCGGATGACGTCCATCGGTCACGACGACACGATCGACGTCGAGAACGACCGCACCGCCACGATCGGCGCCAATGAGACGGTCGAGGCGAGGTCGGACGTCTCGATCACGTGCGGAGGGTCGATGACGCTCACCTCGGGTGACGGGGCCGCCACCACGGAGCTCAATGCGGGCGGCTCGGTGAGGATAAGAGGGAGTGGAACGCTGTCGATCTCGTTCGGCGGGAGCATCAGCATCATCGGCTCGAACGTCTCGGTGAGCGGCGGGGACGTCACCGTGGACGCCGCCTCCATCTCGCTCAACGCCGCCACCGTCACCTGTGCCGGCGTCCTGAGCGCCACGACCGTCACGGCGACGATCGGCGTCGTCTCGCCGTGCTACTCGCCGGGCGTCGGCAACCTTCTCTGAGGAGGAAAGGACGTGGGCCTCGACATCGTTCCTCCGGAGGTACGGACCCGGGTCGCGCGGGTGCTGCTGGACAGGAATACCAGGGGAATCAACTTCACCCTCGGAAAGGTCTCGATCTCCGGAGACGACTACGAGACGATCGCGATCCTCATCTCCATGGGCATGGTCTCGGTGGCGTTCGGCCAGATCAACGACCTGAAGGGCTCGGGCGGCGTCGCCTACTACACCGGTGCGGGCGCCTATTCGAATGTCCTCTACCTTCCGCGAAGCTACCAGGCCGCCAACCTCAGCCTGGACGCGCGCTCCGTCATCATCCATGAGGCGACCCACGCGATCCTCGACTACAAGAGGCGGGCGCTGCGGCGGCTCGACTCGGAGATGCTCGCCTACTTCGCGCAGTTCTGGTACGCGATGGCGAACGGCTTCATCTACAACCTGACGGACGTCGACGACAAGAAATCCGCTGTCATCGCCCACGGGACCTTCTGCGTGGAGCAGTACCAGCAGAGAGCCGGCTCGATCGAGAAGGAGGCCCTCGAGAACTTCCGGAAAGCGATAAAGGCGGTGCCGCTCTACGGAGACGCCGATAGCCAATGGTCAGCCGGCGACGGCATCCGGGGGATCGGAACGACCGATCCCATCTTCCGAGCGCACGTCCTGGGCGGTCTCAGCGACCCGGACTGAGGACGGCCAGGTGAGCGCCGGGGTTTTCTCGCCGGCTCCAATGAGGTTGCGCCGCGTACCCCGAGCCTCCGAGCCGCAGGTTCACGCCGCCAGGTCGACGATGTCCTTGACCACGTCGACGACCTCCTTGGCGCCGTCGTACAGCGCCTTGGCCTGCTGGAGGAAGCCGACGACCTCGACCGTCGTGGCCGTGCCCTTCGTGTAGTCGGCGCGGAACGCGGCGATGGTGATGTCGATGGCGGCGGCGTACTTCGTCATGCTCTGCACTTTTTCCTGCATGCCGACGATCTTCTGGATCAGGCCGTTGATCTTTGCCTCCATGACCTGCTCCTTCTTCAGGGCCGGGGCATTCAGGTCTTTCTTGGAGCCCCTCGCCGCATTGAGGAGCTTGTCGAGGGACTTCGAGAGCGCATGGGACTTCTCGTCCGCGGCCTGCACCTTCGGCCGCAGGACGTCCAGCTTTCCCTCCACGGCCTTGCACTTCGGCTCGACGTCGCCGATCTGCCGGAGGGCGACCTTGATGTTCTTTGTCTCCTTCTTGACCTTGGCGACGGCCTCGATGAGCTTCTTGTATTCCTTGCCGACCTCTTTCTGGACGGTGTCGGCGGACTTCGCCAGCTCGTAGATCACGGCACCGATGGCGTAGATCTCCTTGCCGGCGGAGAGCCAGGCGGTGACGTCCGCCCCGTGGGACGCGCCGAGGCGGGCGGCGGCAATGGAGAGCTTGAGCGAGGCCCAGCCGATCTTGACGGCGCACTTGAGCTGGTACTTGCGCAGCTCCGCGTGGCCCTTCTGTATGTCGGCATAGACCTTCTCGCAGGCGATCTTGACGTGGACCGGCAGCATGTTCGCGATCTGCTTGCTCATCGCGTCCGCGGTGGCCTGCTCGGCCTTCAGGTTGACGGACTTGGGGTCCTTCGCGAGAGCCGCCGAAAGGCGGCTGTCGATCTTGGTCATCTCCTTCGTGAAGAGGTCCTGGATCTCGTCGATCTTGCTGTTGCCGGCGTCCGTCAGCTTCTGCTGGAGGAGAACGTCCAGCTTCTTGTCTGGAATCGGAACTTCCAGGGACACGGAGACGGGCATCGACGGGAAATCGAAGACTTTGAGCTTGCCCTTGACATCCTTGGTCAGGTCGATGCCCTTGATGTCGACTTTCATCAGCGTTCTCCTCGAAGATCCGTCCGGATTCTGCGGAGAAGTTACACTTTTCTTCGTCGACTGCCAACGGAGACCTGGCTCGGCCTCGTTCCTGGGGTCGCGAAGCCCTCTCTTGCTGCGCCGAACGAGTCGCCGTTCAGCGAACCCCGACCAGCGGCAGCTCGATGAAGCTGGCCTGGCCGGGAGCGTGGTAGATCCTCTGGACGGCCTTGCGATAGTCCGCAGGCTTCGCCCAGAAGATGTTCGGGACGAAGGTCTGCGGGTTGCGGTCGTACAGGGGGAACCAGCTCGACTGGATCTGCACCATGAACCGGTGGCCCGGGCGGAAGACGTGGTTCGCGGTGGGGAGGGCGAAGCGGTAGAGCAGGGGAGCGTTCGCCGCGATCGGAGTCGGTTTCTCCAGGCTTTCGCGATATCGGCCGCGGAAGATATCGGCGGAGACCATCACCTGATAGCCGCCCATGGCCGGCCGCCCCGCGACTTCATCGGGGTAGAGGTCGATCACCTTCACGACCCAGTCGGAGTCCGTCCCGCTGGTCGACGCGATCAGGTTCGCGATCGGCTCGCCGCTGATCTTCACCGGCGTTGTGAGGACGTCGGAGACGAACGACACGACGTCCGTCCGTCCGGACGCCTCACGCTGGTCGTCGACGAGCCACTGATTCCAGGTGCTGGTGTTGATGGGGCGCGCGCGGAAGGGGACGGGCTTGGCGGGGTCGGAGACGAACTCCTCGAAGGGCGCGTCGCCAGGCTTCGGCGCCGCGAAGGCGAGCTTCAGATCGGCGGACAGGTAGAGCGGAGTCGGTGTCACCGTGCAGCCGCTCGCGCAGCCCGCCGGCCACGACGGGAGTCGCCGCCAGGCGTTCGTCCCGGTCTCGAAGGCGGTGACGGGCGCGATGTCGGCCTTCGGCGCGCCGTCCTTCAGGTACTGGTCCAGGAACGGACGCAGGACCTCCCGCCGGAACGTGAGCGCCGTGTCGCTGTCGAACTTCAGCGCGCCGAGCGCGCTCCCGTCCTTGATCATCTGACCGTGGTGCCACGGGCCCATCACCAGGAACACCTTGTCGTTCGCCGTGTCCTTGGGCTCGAGCGCCTTGTAGACGGCGATGGCGCCGTAGACGTCCTCCTGGTCCCAGAGGCTGTGGACGATCATCACAGGCACCTTCAGCGGCTGGGCCGCGAGGAGCTTGTCGACCGCCTGGTCGCGCCAGAAGGCGTCGTACGCCGGATGCTCGAGGAGCTTCCGCCAGAAACCGACCTGCTCGAGCCCGTGGCGCTTTCCGAGCTCGCCGGCCGAGCCGGCCCGCAGGAAGAGGTCGTAGTCGTCCAGGTGGTGCGTCCACCACTTCACCTCGTTCGTGCGCGACGCTTCCTGGTCGTGGATGTACGGCATTCCCTGCTGGCGGAAGGCGCCGTTGTGGAACCAGTCGTCGCCGATCCAGCCGTCCACCATCGGGTTCATCGGCACCGACACCTTGAGCGCCGGATGAGGATCGACGAGGGCCATCAGCGGGGTGAAGCCGTCGTAGGAGATGCCGAGGATGCCGACCCTGCCGTTGCTCTCCGGCACGTTCTTCACCAGCCAGTCGATCGTGTCGTAGGTGTCGGTCGCATGATCGACGGGCGTCGGGTTCTGAGGCCCCTTCAGCGGGCGGTTCATGACGTAGTCGCCCTCGGAGCCGTACTTGCCGCGGACGTCCTGCACAACGCGGATGTAGCCGCCCTCCACGATCACGTCCGTCGCGTTGTCGTAGCCGTACAGGTTGGGGCCGAGGTGGGCGCTCGACACGCGGCTCGTCATCTCCGTGGCGTTGTAGGGTGTGCGCGTGAGGAGGATCGGCGCGCCCTTGGCCCCCTTCGGCACGAGGACGACGGTGTGGAGCTTCACCCCGTCGCGCATCGGGATCATCACGTCGCGTCTGACGTGGTCGAAGCTCTCCGTCACCGGCTCGAACTTCGCCGGCGTCTCGCTGGGGAGCGCGGGATACTTCGCCGGCGCCGCGGTCGGAGCCGGTTTCGTCTGGGCCGCCGCCGGAGAGGCGAGCCAGAGCGTCGCGAAGGCGGTCGCGACAAAGAACAACGTGCGGATCCGTTCGAACGGCGTCATGGAAGCTCCTCGGTGGGGCGAGACGATACTAGCCGAGGGCCCGCGGAATCGATCGGAGCGTGGCGAGTACGTGGGAGTCCTTTCTCGCCGTCGACCCGCAGCGCTTATGATCCTGATCAAGGTCATGGAGACAGCGCTCTACAAGGTTCCCCTCCTCCTGACGCCGCAACCCGAAGGGGGTTACACGGTCACGTCTCCCCTCTTCCCCGAGCTGATCACCGAGGGTGACTCGGCTGAGGAGGCGATCGAGAACGCGCGGGATGCGCTGAAGGCGACCCTGGAGATCTACTCGGATACGGGGCGTCGTCTCCCCCCGACGGTGGTCGTCGCGGACCGCGACGGACCCGTCTGGCTCGAGACCGTTTTCGCAGCCTGATGACCTACGCGGAAGTGGCGCGGAGGCTTCGCGGTCTGGGCTGCGAGGAGATCCCCCGCCGTTCGGGTGGGTCGCACCGGAAATGGACGAACCCCACGAACGGCACGGCGACGACCGTGCCCGATCACGGCCCGAGAGATCTTCGTATCGGGACGGCCCGTGCCATCGTTCGTCAGCTCGGCCTCTCCTGGGACGAGTTCAAAATGCGCTGAAGGGTCGAGCCCGACTCGACCGCCCTCGCCACCGAAGGCAGAGATCTTGCGGAGCTGCCGGTGTGATGCCAATCCGTCATGACGAAGGAGTCTGGATGCTGGTTCGAAGGTTCCGCCCCGTTTTCGCACTCGTCGTCTTCGGCCTTTCCGTAGCTTCGTCGACGCGGGCGGCCGATTTTTCGGGACGGTGGGCCCTCGAGGCCGGTCCAGCGGATCGGGATGCGGCGATCCGGGGCGAGCGCGCGCCGGATGGGGGCGAGACCGAGAAGCGGAGCGCCCTGGTCGATCTCCCGCTGGAAGCGTTGACGGCGGCCAGGTTGCTCGTCATCTCGGACGATGGGTCCGTGGTGAAGGTGATCTATGGCGAGGACCGGGTGCGTCAGTTCTTCGTCGACGGAGACGAGCGGGAGCTCGACGACCGGGATGGGCCGGCGAAGGTGACGGCGAAGAGGAAGGGCGAGACGCTCGTCGTCGCCTCGAAGTGGTCGAACGGGCATCGGCTGGCCGAGACCTGGGCGCTTCTCGCGAATCCCCGGCGGATCGTGGTGACGGGCAGGGTGAGCGGCCGAGAGTCGTTTCGATACGAGCGCGTCTACGTTCCGGCACCGCCACCCACGCCGGCGCCGACGACGGCGTTCTCCGCGACGCCCGCGGGCACGGTCCCCGCGCCCACTCCCGTGACCGCGCCGTTCGGGGTGGGGATGGCGGCGTGCTCGATTCGCCCGCCGAGGGGGACGAGCGCCGAGGATCTCGCCCGCCTGGCGAAGATCACCGCCGCCGATGCGCGGAATCGGGCGACGGCGGCGGTCGCGCCGCTCCGGGTCACGGCGGTCATCTCCTCCGACGTGGAGGTCAACGAGGGCTGCCTCGTCTGGCCGATGGACCTCCGGCTGCTCGACAGGAAGGGTGTCCAGGAGGTCCTGATCGACGCCGGCGACGGCAAGGTGCTCTCCTCGAAATTCGAGGCTCAGAACGCGCCGTGACGGCTTGGCCGCCGTCCGATCTTGCTATCCTCGAGGCCATGGAGTCGCTGGGCCGACATGAGCTGGTCGAGCTTTACGGCTGCGAGCCCGGGGTGCTCGACGACGAGGGCGCGATCCGCCGCGTGATGCTGGAGGCGGCGGCGTCGAGCGGGGCGACGGTCGTCGGCGAGCGCTTCCACAAGTTCAGCCCGCAAGGGGTGTCGGGGGTCGTGGTCCTGGCCGAGTCGCATCTCGCCGTCCACACCTGGCCGGAGCACGGCTACGCGGCGCTCGACCTCTTCACCTGCGGCGCGCAGCTCGATACGGACGCCTGCTTTCGCCACCTCGCGGAATCGCTCGGCTGCCGGCACCGGACGAGCTCCGTCCTGAGCCGGGGCGCGCGCGCCGAGATCGCCCGCTACGACCGCAAGCTGGCGATGTCGATGACGAAGCGGTAGCGGACGTCGCTCCGGATCGTCCTCTCGTAGGCCTCGTTGATCTGCTGGATGGGGATCACCTCGACGTCCGACAGGACGTCGTGCGCGGCGCAGAAGTCGAGCATGGCCTGCGTCTCCCGGATGCCGCCGATGAGCGAGCCCGCGAGGCGCCTCCGGCCCATGATGAGCGGGAACGCCTCGAGCGGCGACGGCTCGGGCGCTCCCACCAGGACCATCGTGCCGTCGCGCCGCAGGAGGTTGATGTAGAGGTTGTAGTCGTGGCGGGCCGAGACCGTGTCGAGGATGAAGTCGAAGCGCTTGCCGTTCCGTTCGAAGGCGGCGGGTTCCTCGGTGGCGACGAAGTCGTCGGCGCCGAGCCGCAGCGCGTCGTCGTGCTTTCCCGGCGAATGGCTGAGGACCGTGACGTGAAGGCCCATCGCCTTGGCGAGCTTGACCGCCATGTGGCCGAGGCCGCCCAGACCGACGACGGCAACGGGTGCGCCCTTCTTGACGGCGAAGTGACGGAGAGGTGAGTAGGTGGTGATCCCGGCGCACAGGAGGGGCGCGACCCTTTCCAGCGGCATGCCGTCCGGGATCTTCACGACGTAGGCCTCGTCCACCGTGATGTTCGTCGAGTAGCCACCGTAGGTCGGCGTGACGCCGTCGCGCTCCCGGGAGTTGTAGGTGGCGACCATGCCGGTGTCGCAGAACTGCTCCTCGCCCGCCTGGCAGGCGTCGCACTGGCGGCAAGAGTCGACGAAGCAGCCGACGCCGACGACGTCACCCGTCTTCCAGCGTTCGACCTCGGTTCCCACGCGGGCGACGCGGCCGACGATCTCGTGGCCCGGCACCATCGGGAAGATGGCGTCACCCCACTCGGCGCGCGCCTGGTGGATGTCGGAGTGGCAGACGCCGCAGTAGAGGATGTCGATCAGGACGTCGCGCGGGCCGGGCTCGCGCCGCTGCACGGAGAACGGGGCCAGGGGAGCCTTCGAGGCGGTCGCGGCGTAAGCGGGGGTAGTGAGCATGAGAGTCTCCTCGCCCCGCTGTCGGGGCTGCGCGTGATCGGGTCGTTCGGTGACGGCGCGGTCAGGTCGCGCCCGTGAAGGACTGCAGGACCTCGAAGGTTCCGGACAGCGTCTCGGTGGGCGACGGCTCCTCGAGGCCCTTTCCGTCGACGTGCGCCACGATCGCCGTCAGATTGTCGGCCCCGCCGCGCTCGTTGGCCAGCTCGACCATACGCCGGCACACCTCCGCGGGATCGGCCCCCTCGAGGAGGCTCTTCAGCTCGTCGTCCGGTATGGCGTTCGAGAGACCGTCGCAGCAGAGGAGGAACCGGTCCTTTCGCCGGAGCTTCAGCCGGCCGATCGCCGTCTGGACCTCCTCGCCGATCCCGACGGCCTGCAGCAGGACGTTCTTGCGCTTCGAGGTCTTGGCCGCCTCGGGGGTCAACGCGCCGTGGTCGACGAGGAACTGGACGAGGCTCTGGTCGCGCGTCAGCTGATGGAGGGTGCCCTCGCGAAGCAGATAGGCGCGCGAGTCGCCCACCTCGGCGATGGTGGCCTCGTGCGGCCGGAAGAGGAGCGCCGTCAGCGTGGCCCCCATCCCACGGCGCCCTTCCTCCTTCGCCGCGTCGAGGATCTCGGCGTTCGCCGCGCGGACCGCCGCGGTGAGGCCGGGGACGATCGAATCGCGATCGGTCAGGCCCCCGAGCGCTTCGCGGAGCGAATCGAGGAGCATGGTGCTCGCGACCTCGCCGGCGGCGTGGCCGCCCATCCCGTCCGAGAGGAGCAGGAGCAGGCCCCTCGGTCCCACGTCGATCGAGCTGGAGGCCGCCGCCGGCTCGAAGCGCCTTCCCGTGTCGAGATCCGTGATGCTGCAGGCGTCCTCGTTGACGTTCCGGACGCGGCCGACGTCGGTCAGCGCCGCGACGTTGATCTGCAGGTCGTTCATGGTTCGATTCCCTCGGCGGCGATATTAAACGGGGTTTCGGGCGGACGACGGTGGGGACGACGCGGCGGGCGCCCGCTTCGCCAGCCGGCGCGAGAGGAGCTTTCGAAGCTCCTCCACGGCCATCAGGCCGGCCGCCACCGCGGCGGAGAGCAACCACTGGCCGGGAGCCAGCGCCACCGTTCCGAAGAGCTGCTGGGCGGGTCCCCAGTGAACCACCGCCACCTGCATGCAGACGACGGCCGCCAGCGCGAGCCAGAGGCGGAGGTTCGTGAAGACGTGCGGGGTGAAGACGCTCCGCTCCGCGGCGCGCGCGTTCAGGGCGTTGACGACCTGGAAGAGGACGAACGTCGTGAAGGAGAGGGTGGCCGCGGCCTTGGCGTCTCCGGAGCTCGACGCGACGTGCAGGAGGGCGAGCGTGCCGACCGCCATGACGGCGCCCGAGAAGAGGAGCCGGGCGAGACGCCGCCAGTCGAGTATCCGGTCCCTCGGATCGCGGGGCGGGTCGCTCATGATCGACGGGTGAGCCGGGTCGAGGCTGAGGGCCAGCGCCGGCGGCCCGTC
>Ga0154020_10001480_pt1 | contig 28952 bp, 33 predicted proteins | sample Klosneuvirus_201_FD_109709 | JGI IMG/M metagenome (GOLD analysis project Ga0154020, IMG submission 109709) | Active sludge microbial communities from wastewater, Klosterneuburg, Austria - Klosneuvirus_20160825_MG | ecosystem: Engineered > WWTP > Aerobic digester > Activated sludge | place...
CTGGGCCTGGCCCAGCTGCAGTCGCCCAAGACCAAAGCGGCCGGCGTGCAGACGCTGCGCAGCGTCAAGGGCAGCGACGGCGTGGCCGACATCGCGCGGCTGTGGCTGATCGTGGGCAACGGCAGCTGAATGACGCCCCCAGGCTCACTGCGTTCGCGACCGCCTGGGGGGACCATTTCAGCGGACCGGCGACGCCGGATCCGCGCAAGGCCTTGACCGGCCGACCGTTGGGCTCACCGCCGGCTGCCTGGCCTGGCTTCGTCCAGGCCCTGCCCGGCGGCGTCTACGCCATCGACACGGCCTTCCATCGCGACCACTTCGACGCCGCCTACCTGCTGGTGCACGGGGGTCGCGCGGCCTTCATCGACACCGGCACGCAGCTCGCCGTGCCACGCCTGCTGGCGGCGCTGGACGCCGTCGGACTGGGCGTCGACGCCGTCGACTGGGTCATCCCCACCCATGTGCACCTCGACCACGCCGGCGGCGTCGGCGGGCTGCTGAGCCATCTGCCCCACGCCCGTGTCTGGGTGCACGAGCGCGGCGCACGCCACCTCGTCGACCCCGCCAGGCTGTGGGCGGGCGCGACCGCGGTCTACGGCGAAACCGAGATGCTGCGTTCCTACGGCCACGTCGTGCCGGTGCCGGCCGAACGCCTGGGCACCACCCACGACGGACAGACCATCGAACTGGCCGGCCGGCCACTGCGCTTCGCCGACACCCCCGGCCACGCGCGCCACCACCACTGCGTGTGGGACGCCGCCACGCGCGGCTGGTTCACCGGTGACACCTTCGGCATCAGCTACCGCGAGTTCGACGGCGCGCGCGGCCCCTGGATCTTCCCGACCGCGACACCGGTGCAGTTCGAACCCGACCTGCTGCAGACCACGGTGCGGCGCCTGCTGGCCGAAGACCCGGCCTGCATCTACCTCACGCATTTCGGCTGCGTCGGCGACGTGCCGCGCCTGGGCGCGCTGATGCTGGGCCTGCTGGAGCAGATGGTCGCGCTGGGCGAGTCGCTGCGCACGGCACCCGACCGCCATGCCGCGCTGATGGCCGGACAGCTGTCGATCTTCTGCGCCAGCCTGGCCGCTGAAGGCTGCACGAAGACACGCGAAGAGATCGAGGCGCTGCTGGCGCTGGACCTCGAACTCAACGCCCAGGGCATGGCGATCTGGCTCGACCGGCCCGCCGGCTGAAGGCGGCCCAGCCCCCGCGCTAGACTGCGCCCCCGGCGCGGCGGACGCGCCAGCACGGCAAGGAAGCGGACATGCAGAACACGGGCGTTCATTTCGGGCTGCAGGGCCGCGTCGTCGTCATCACCGGCGGCGCGCAGGGCATCGGCGAGGCCTGCGCGCGCCGCCTCGTGCACGACGGCGCCACGGTGGCGCTGTGGGACCTGGCCGACGACGCCGGCCGGCAGCTGGCCGAGGCGCTGAACGCCGCCGGCGGCCAGGCGCTCTACCTGCACTGCAACGTGGCGGTCAAGTCCGAGGTGGACGCCGCACTGGCCGCCACGCTGTCGCACTTCGGCCACGTCGACGGTCTCGTCAACAACGCCGGCATCTTCAAGGCCGCGCCCTTCCTCGACATCAGCGAAGCCGACTGGGACGCCGTCATCGCCGTCAACCTGAAGGGCAGCTTCCTCGTCGGCCAGGCCGTGGCGCGTGAACTGGTCCGGCAAGGCCGCGGCGCCATCGTCAACATGAGCTCGGTCAACGGCATGCTGACGATTCCCGGCATCGCCAGCTACAACGCCAGCAAGGGCGCCATCAACCAGCTCACGCGCGTGATGGCGCTGTCCTTCGCCGACCAGGGCGTGCGGGTCAACGCCGTGGCGCCGGGCACCATCGCCACCGAACTGGCGAAGAACGCCGTGCTCACCAGCGACGAGGCCAAGGCCCGCATCATGAGCCGCACGCCGATGAAGCGCCTGGGCGAACCCGGCGAGATCGCCGACGTGGTGGCCTTCCTGCTCAGCGACGCGGCCAGCTACATGACGGGCGAGATCGTCGTCGTCGACGGCGGGCGCATGACGCTGAACTACACCGTGCCGGTGTAGGCCGGCGCGGCGCCGCACGCGGCGCTACTTCGAAGGCCGGGACTTGACGGCGCCGCAGTCGGCCGCCAGCCAGCGCGCGCTGTGCTGCATCTCCATGCGCTCGGGCTTGCCCTGGGCCACGGTGGTGATGACGGTGCGGCCATGGTGGGCCCTGTCGCTGTCCATCGTGTACTCGCCTTCGCCGGTGGCGGGGCGCTCGCCCGTGCAGGTGAACTTGAAGCGCAGCGACTTGCCGCTGCGTTCCTGGCTGAGCTGCCTGCACTGGCCGTCGGTCTGCGGCATCTCGTCGCGCGCGGCCTGCTCGGGCGTCAGGCAGACCTTCACCACCGTCGGCTTGCCGGCGCCACCCAGGGCGCCCATGCCCATGCCCTGGCCGGCCATCATCGCCTCGAGCTGCTTGCGCTTCTCGGGCGGCATCGCGGCCAGCTGCTGCTGCATGCGGGCCATGCCGGCTTCCATGCGGCCGCTGTCGGTCTTCATCGTCACGCTGTGTTCCCACAGCCCGGGGGCCAGCTTCTGTGCCGCGGCAGGCGCAGCGCAGGCCACGGCAAGCGCGGCCAGGCAGAAGGTGCGGTTCAGAGGGGTCATGGCCTGTTCCTTCACGAGCGGTCTGCAAGCATCCACCGGGCCATCACCCGGGCCGGCTCGGGGCCCTGCCCGAGCCCCGCGGCCACGCCCAGGCGGTCGGGCTCGCTGCGGTTCTGGCTGATTTTCCACTTGCCCAGCAGCCGCTGCACGGGAATCTGGATGCCGACGATGGCACGCAGCATCTGCTGCACGTGCTCGGCCGGCGCATCGCTCACGGCCCAGGGCTCGGCGCGCGGCGCCTCGTGGCGGTCGGTCAGGCCGCTGACCAGGGCGTGCAGCCAGGGCGCGTCGTCCACCACCTGCAGCACGCCGTGGGCGTGCACGACGGTGTAGTTCCAGGTCGGCACCACCTTGTGCGTTTCCGCCTTGCTCGGGTACCACGACGGTGTGACATAGGCCTGCGGCCCCGTGAACACCGCCAGCACCGGCTGGCCGGCCGCCACGCGCCACAGCGGGTTGGCGCGCGCGACGTGGCCGCGCAGCGTGTTCGACGCGGTGTCGAACACCAGCGGTACGTGGTCGGCCGTCGGCTCGCCGTCCTGCACGCTGACCAGTGCGGCCAGCGGGTGTTCGCGCATCAGCGCGTGCAGGGCCTGCGCGTCGGTCTGCTCGAAGTGCTTGGGCAGGTACATCGCGGCCGGCGCCAGGCGCGCTTCACCAGTTGCCGGTGTTGGGCATCGAGGCCCAGGGCTCGGCCGGCGGCAGCGCGGCGCCGGCCTGCAGCAGTTCGATCGAGATGCCGTCGGGTGAACGCACGAAGGCCATGCGGCCGTCGCGCGGCGGGCGGTTGATCGTCACGCCGTGTGCGGCCAGGCGGGCGCAGGCGGCGTAGATGTCGTCCACCGCATAGGCCAGGTGGCCGAAGTTGCGGCCACCGCTGTAGGTCTCGGCCGTGCCGTCGGCGGCGGGCCAGTTGTACGTCAGCTCGACCTGCGCGCCGGGGTCGCCCGGCGCGGCCAGGAAGACCAGCGTGTAGCGGCCGGTTTCGTTGTCGCGCCGCGAGAGCAGGTCCAGCCCCAGCGCGTCGCGGTAGAAACGCAGCGAGGCCTCGATGTCGGTCACGCGGACCATGGTGTGCAGGTATCTCATCGCGCCATTCTCGCGCGCCGGTCACGCTGCCGCGGGCCGGCGTGCATCGAAGACCAGGCAGGTGGTGCTGCCATGGGCGTAGAGCTTGCCGTCGGGCCCCAGCAGCCGCGCCTCGGCGGTGGCAGTCTGGCTGCCGACGTGGATGACACGCCCGTCGGCCCGCACGCGCGCCACCTCGGGGCTGAGCGCACGCACCAGATTCACCTTCAGCTCCAGCGTCGTGTAGGCCTTGCCCTGGGGCAGCGCGCTGTGCACGGCACAGCCCAGCGCCGAGTCCAGCAGCGTGGCGAACCAGCCGCCGTGCACGCTGCCCAAAGGGTTGAGGTGGGCCAGGCCCGGCCGCCCCTGGAACACGGCATGTCCCCGCGCCACGTCCACGAGCAGGAAGTCCAGCGTGTGGCCGATGTGCGAGGTCGGCAGCTCGCCGCGCAGCACGGCCTGGAAGTAGGCCAGGCCGTCCATGCCCAGCATCTGCGCAGGTGGCGTCAGCCCGACGCCGGCCCCCTGCGCCGACAGCGTGCGCTGGGCCGCTTCGGCGGCGATCCAGGACGCCAGTTGCGCCGCGGCCTCGTCGGCACCCAGGGTCTGCGGTCTTGCGTGCATGGCGGCGGGCCTTTCCAACGCCGTGGTGGTGAGGCGCATTCTGGCCGATGGCGGCAGCGGCGCGGCCGCGACGGACGCCGGCTAAGGCAGGTCCTGCCCCATGCTGGCCTGCCAGACGCGGTACCACTCTTCGGCGGACAGGCGCACTGCCGTGGCCGCCATGGCTTCACGCAGCGCCGCGATGCGCCCCGAGCCCGTGATGGGCACCGGCCGCGACGGGTGGCGCATCAGCCAGGCGTAGGCCATCGTCGCCGCCGAGGCGCCGTGGGCGTCGCCCAGCGCCTGCAGCACCGCGCGCACCCGCTGCGCCTGCGCGTCGCTGCCGCTCAGCAGCCGGCCGCCGGCCAGCGGCGACCACAGCATCGGCCGCAGCCCCAGGTCGACACACTGCTCCAGCGTGCCGTCGGCCAGCGCGCGCATCTGCAGCGGGCTGAACTCGATCTGGTTCGTCAGCAGCGGGTGGCGCCGGCGCAGCATCGCCAGTTGCCCCGGCGTGTGGTTGCTGACGCCGAAGTGCAGCACCTTGCCGGCCGCCAGCAGGTGGCGGAAGGTTTCGCCCAGTTCCTCGGGGTCCATCAGCAGGTCGGGCCGGTGCAGCAGCAGCAGGTCGATGCGGTCGGTGCGCAGCGCCTGCAGCGACGCGTCGACGCTGGCCAGCACATGGGCGCGTGAACTGTCGTAGCTCTTGATCGCATGGCCGGGCCGCTGTGGGCTCACCAGCTTGATGCCGCACTTGGTGACGATCTGCAGCCGCTCGCGCAGCCCGGGCGAAACCGCGAAGGCCGCGCCGAACATCGCCTCTACGGTGTAGCCGCCGTAGATGTCGGCGTGGTCGAAGGTGGTGATGCCCAGGTCCAGCGCCTGCTGCATCCAGCCCGCCAGGCCGGCGGCGTCCAGGCCCCACTCGGGGGCACGCCAGACGCCAGCGGCGATGGGCGAGAAGTTCAAGCGGCGTCCGTGCGGTTCACGGCTGCAGGTCGCCGGCCAGGCTGGCCAGCGTCTCGGCGGGCACGGCCACATGCACCGGGTAGTGGGTGTGGTCGCAGCCGATCTTCACCGCCGCGCCTGCACGCACGGCCTCGCGCTGCGCCGGGCCGAACTCGAAGCGCACGAAATGCACGGCGCTGGTCTTCTCGTCGTTCTCGCGCTCCAGGTCTTCGTCGGCGATGGCGTAGATGCGCTTGTGGCCCTCGACCTCGACGAACATGCGGTCTTCCACGCCGATCAGCCGCCCCAGTTCACGCTTGCGCTCGTGCGGGTCGGGGAACTCGATCAGCATCGTCGCCTTCCAGTTGCTGCCGTCGGGCACCAGCGGCGCGTAGGCGTCGATCTCGCCCTGGATGCCGTCCTCGTCGAAGATCTTCTCGATGTGCAGCATCTCCTGGATCTGGCGCCGGATGGACGTCTCGTCCTCGAACTGCAGCGTCATGTGCTCGCCCAGGCGCACGCTGCGCAGGCGGCGGTGCGCGATGGCTTCCATCCGGCTGCTCTTGCGGATCTTCGCGTAGGCCTCCAGCGTCAGCAGGCTGTCGCGGGTGATGCGGGTGTTCAGCGTCGTCATGGGTGCTACTCCGTCGGATCAGGCCAGCCCGTAGGCGATACGGACCAGCGACAAGGGGTGCTGCAGCGCCCGGGCAGGCGTGCCCGCCTCGGCCATGCCCTGCGCGATGTGGTGGCCGGCCATCGGGCAGTCGCTGCCGATGTAATCCGGCTCGTCCTTGGCCATGTTCTTGAAGACGGTCTTGCCGATCTTCATCGCGATCTTGTGCGTCGGCGTCTTCACGCCGTAGGTGCCGGCGTGGCCGCTGCAACGCTCCACGGTGTTGAGCTTGACCTCCACCGTCTGCCCGATCAGCTTGAACATCTCTTCGGTCTTCTTGCCGATGTTCTGCACGCGGCCGTGGCAGGGGATGTGGTAACTCACCTTGCCCAAGGCAGTCTTGAAGTCGGTCTTCAGCAGGCCGTCCTTGTGGCGCGCGATGAAGTACTCGAAGGGGTCGAACATCGCCTGCTTGACGAGCTGCGTGTCGGCGTCGTCGGGGAACATCAGCGGCAATTCCTGCTTGAACATCAGCGTGCAGCTGGGCACGGCGGTGACGATGGCCCAGCCTTCCTTGGCGTACCTCGCCAGCACGGGGATGTTGGCCTTCCAGGCCTTCTCGACCGAAGGCAGGTCGCCCAGCTCCAGCTTGGGCATGCCGCAGCACTGTTCCTTCTCGACGATCTCGTAGGGGATCTGGTTGTGGTCGAGCAGCTTGATGAGGTCGGCGCCGATGCCGGGCTCGTTGTAGTTGACGTAGCAGGTGGAGAAGATGGCCACCTTGCCCGGCGTGCGCTCGCCGTTCACGGCCACGAAAGCGGTGTTGTTCATCGCGCGGCCCCAGCGGAAGCGCTGCGGCGCGAAGGCCGGCATCCAGGCGTCGGGGTGCACACCGAGCTGGCTGTCCATCTGCCGGCGCGCGAACTTCGTGCCGTTGATGGCGTTGACCACGTCCACGACGATGGGGATGCCGGCGAAGCTGCCGTGCGTGTCGGTGCTGGCCAGCAGCTTCTCCTTCGCGCCGACCTCGCCCTTGTTGAACTTGATGGCCTTGGCACGCAGCATCAGGTGCGGGAAGTCCAGGTTCCACGCATGCGGCGGCGTGTAGGGGCACTTCGTCATGTAGCAAAGGTCGCACAGGTAACACTGGTCGACCACCTGCCAGTAGGCTTCCTTCCTGACGCCGTGCACCTCGCCGTCTTCCGTCGCGTCCACCAGGTCGAACAGGTTCGGGAAGCTCTGGCACAGGCTGACGCAGCGGCGGCAGCCGTGGCAGATGTCGAACACCCGCTCCATCTCGGCGTAGGCCTTCTGTTCGTCGTAGAAGTCGGGGTCCTTCCAGGCTATCGGGTGCCGGGTCGGCGCTTCGAGGTTGCCTTCGCGCATGGTGCGGGTCCGTCTTGTCGGTGTGCGTTTCAGGAACGAACAAGGGGCACGAGGCCCCTTGTTCAACCGCGTCGTTCGCGTCTCAGTCGACGAGCGCGTCCAGGGCCTTCTGGTAGCGGTTGGCGTGCGAGCGCTCGGCCTTGGCCAGCGTCTCGAACCAGTCGGCGATTTCGTCGAAACCTTCGTCGCGCGCCGTCTTGGCCATGCCCGGGTACATGTCGGTGTACTCGTGCGTCTCGCCGGCGACGGCGGCCATCAGGTTCTGACGGCTGCTGCCGATGGGCAGGCCGGTGGCCGGGTCGCCCGAGCCGTTCTCCAGGAACTCGAGGTGGCCGTGCGCGTGGCCGGTCTCGCCCTCGGCGGTGCTGCGGAAGAGCATCGCGACGTCGTTCTGGCCTTCCACGTCGGCCTTGTTCGCGAAGTACAGGTAGCGACGGTTGGCCTGCGATTCACCCGCGAAGGCGTCCTTCAGGTTTTGCTCGGTCTTCGAACCTTTCAAGCCCATAGAGTGCTCCTTGTGTGCTGATGGTCTGTCGGGCGCCGGCAAAGGGGGTCCACCGGTGCGACCGAAGCGGAACCTTAGCGCCAAGCCCGGCGCAGGGCCAATACATCGGATCAATACAGCCGATAGCTGCGGGTTTGCCCGCAGCCTCAACGCAGGCCGGCGAGGCGCAGCGCCAGTTCGTGCAGGCGTGCACCAGGCTCGGCCAGCCCTTCGACGATCGAGAAGTGGTCGGCACCGGGCAGCGTCTCGCACACCGGCACGGCAGTGGGGCCCCAGACATCGCGGATCAGCGCGTTCTGGCGCAGGAACTCGTCGCTCTCGTCCAGCCCCACGGTGGTGAAGAGCTTGCCCGCCTTGGGCCGCGGGAAGAAGGCCGGGCTCAGGCGCTTGACGGCCGCCGGCGTGAGCTGCAGGTCGGCCGCCAACGAAGGCACGTGACGCAGCGGCTCCAGGTCGTAGAGACCCGAGATCGACAGCGCGCCGGCCAGCGGCTGTGCCGGCAGGTCGTCGGCCACGTCCTTCCAGCGGCAGGACAGCAGCATCGCCGCCAGGTGGCCGCCCGCCGAGTGCCCCACCACGCCCAGGCGCGACGCGTCGGCGCCGTAGACCGCGGCGTGGCGGCAGACCCAGGCCACGGCCCGCGTCATCTGCAGCGCGATGTGCTCGATGCTCACCGCCGGGCACAGCGCGTAGTTCGGTACCACGACAGTGGCGCCGGCGGCGTTGAGCGCCGGCGCGATGAACGAGAAGTCGGCCTTGTCCAGCGACCGCCAGTAGCCGCCGTGGATGAACAGCAGCACCGGCGCGCCGGGCGCGGGGGCGGGAAAGACGTCCAGCGTTTCACCGGCGCCGGGGCCGTAGGCGATGTCGAGGTGGGCCGGCCCCTGGGTGCGCGCCAGGCGCGACGCCGCGGCCCAGCGCTCGAAGTGCCGGGCATGGTCGGGCACACGGGCGCGGTTGTCGTACTGGGCTTCGAGCCAGGCGGGGTCTGAATGTCGGCGCATGGGGAACTCCCGGTTTGCGAGGCGGCGCATGTTAGCCGTCCGCCCGGGCGCGATTTCCGCGGTGATAAACTCTCGCGCTGTGTTGGGGGTGTAGCTCAGCTGGGAGAGCGTCGCGTTCGCAATGCGAAGGTCAGGAGTTCGATCCTCCTCATCTCCACCAACCCTTCTCGAAGCCAGGTCCTCATGTCAATGACGGCCTGGCTTTTTTCTTGCCCGAGGCGCGCCTGTGCGCGGGCTTCTGCGGGGTGATGTGGTGCCCTGCCGCGGCGTGACGCCGTCGCGTCCACTCCGTTTGCCGTTTGCCGATCGCCCGCCGCTCTCTTCTCCATACGACCGGCGGCAGGCCGGTGCACCGCTGCTCGATAAATCAACAACTTGCGCGCGGCGGTTCGCTGTCAACTCCGGACATCGGCACGGTATCGAACGTCCAGCGGTCCATCCGCCCGAACAGCGCCGCCTGATCGCCCCAGGACACCCGCACTTCGCGGTTTTTCAGCCAGATCAGGCTCAGCGTGCGCGGCTGCCTGCCGGCCAGCAGGCCCGTCACCATGGTCGGCAACAGCAGCGTCAGCCGCAGCAACTCGTTGACCGTGGTCGGGTGCAGCCCCGCGCGCCGCGCGATCTCGCTGCCGCTGGCCACCCGGCCCTCGTCCAGCAGCCGCGGCCAGTGGAAAGCGCGCGACAGCGCCGTGAGGATCGGCGCCACATGCATGGCCGCCTCCGCGCCGCCATCGCCCTGCCCGGCCGCCGGGATCTTCCAGTCGCCCGATGGCATGAGCTCTCGCTCGGACCGGGCGAACGACAGAAGGATGTTGAGCGCGAGCCGGCCCATCGACTTCGTCGTGTTGAACGGCTGCGTGACCGAGTCGAAGGACACGCCGTTGCGGTCGAACACCTCGACCAGACGCGCGAAGTCGACCAGGCTGCGCGTCACAGTGGTCGAGTGCGGTTCGCGGGGTACGCATCGTGGGCTCCGTGGTGGTTGGCGAGGCGTCCATTCAGGCGCGGATCGACATCGAAGCCAAGGCGCGGGCTGCACTTCGGCACCATCGCTATTGCTCAAATCTGCATTATGTGCAATAAACATTACCTCTTACTGCACAAAACCACTCATGGAGCGCGGCGCCACCGGCAACTACGAAACCTCCGTCGCGGCAGGCGAAACCTGCCGCGCGTTCGTGCCTGCGCCGCTGCCGCCCGACCCGGCTCTGTCGGTCGACGCCAGCCTGCAGGAGCGGCTGGACGAGGCGCATTTGGCGCTGGGCCGGCTGGACAGCATCACCGTCCTGCTGCCCGAGACCTCGGTGTTCCTCTACAGCTATGTTCGCAAGGAGGCGGTGATGTCCTCGCAGATCGAGGGCACACAGTCGTCGCTGTCGGACCTGATGCTCTACGAGGCCGAGGGCGCCCCTGGCGTGCCGCTGGACGACGTGCGCGAGGTGTCCTGCTACGTCGCGGCGCTTGAACACGGCCTGGCCTTGCTCAAGGGCGGCCTGCCCCTGTGCACCCGGCTGATGAACGAGATGCATGCCAAGCTGATGACCCACGGCCGTGGCATCGGCAAGGCCCCGGGCGAGGTGCGCCGCACGCAGAACTGGATCGGCGGCGCCTCGCCGTCGCGCGCCGCCTTCGTGCCGCCGCCACCGCAGCGCTTGGGTGAATGCTTGTCGGACCTGGAGAAGTTCCTCAATGACCAGCCCATCCGCCACTCGGCGCTGATCAAGGCGGCGCTGTCGCACGTGCAGTTCGAGACCATCCACCCCTACCTGGACGGCAACGGGCGCCTGGGCCGGTTGCTCATCCCGCTGATCCTCGTGCACGAGGGCGTGCTGCGCGAGCCGCTGCTCTACCTGTCGCTGTACTTCAAGGCCTACCGCAGCAACTACTACGAGATGCTGCAGCGGGTGCGCCTGCACGGCGACTGGGAGGAGTGGCTGTGGTTCTTCGCCACCGCCGTGCGTTACTCGGCCGCGCAGGCCGTGGACACCGCCAAGGCGCTCAACGCCCTGGGCGACGCCGACCGCGAGCGCGTCCGCAGCCTGGGCCGTGTCGCCCCGTCGGCGCTGCAGGTGCACCAGGCCCTGTTCGCCCGCCCGGTGAGCACCATTCCCGCCATCGGCGCCGTCACCGGCCAGAGCCCGCACACCGTGGGCAAGATGCTCGACGCGATGATCGAGCTGGGCCTGGTGCGCGAAGTGACCGGCATGAAGCGCAACCGCATCTACGAATACACCGCCTACCTGGAACTGCTGAACCGGGAAGGCGAGCCATGACGAATCTGGAAGCTGAATCGTGCCATTGACCCTGCCCCAGCTGGAGCGCCACCTCTTCAAAGCCGCCGACATCCTGCGCGGCAAGATGGACGCCTCCGAGTTCAAGGAATACATCTTCGGGATGCTGTTCCTCAAGCGCTGCTCCGACGTGTTCGATCAGCGGCGCGAGGAAGTGATTCGCCTCGAAATGGGGAACGGCAAGACCGAGGCCGAGGCACGGCTGTCCGCCGAGAACTCGCGCTGGTACAAGAAGGATGGTCTGTTCTGGGTGCCGCCGCAGTCGCGCTACCAGCACCTCATCGACAACTCACGTCAGGCGAACGTGGGAGACATGCTCAACAAGGCTCTTTCGAGCATTGAGACCGCGAACACGAGCCTCTACGACGTGCTGGAGCACATCAACTTCACCCGGAGGGTCTGGCTGCGCGTGGAGCGGGCGATGCCGGATTACACGCAGCGCAAAACCTGGCTGGCCGAGCACGGAATCGATGTCGAAGGGATCTGAGAGCGATGGCGGACTACTTCACCAGTGACCACTTCAAGCTGCTGAACAAGTGGAAAGGGACGATCTACGACAAGACCAACCCCGAGCAGCAGAAGGTCTACAACGAGCTGAGCGAGGCGTTCGATGTGACGAAGCGCTGGGCCGAGTCCGTTCAGCAGAGCTTCTTTCCGATGGGATGGAGCAAGACGGTCCGCAAGCCGACCGACCAGTGGCAGAAGAAGTTCATCCCGTACAACTGGGGGCGGATCTACCCGTCGTCGGAGTCGCCGAAGGAGTTGGCCTACACCGTTGGGATCGATGCGGTTCTCGGCTTCGTCGTCAAGATCGACGTGGTCGACACGCAGACAGAGGATTCGGCGCTGCGCCCCAAGTACGAGGCGATTCGCGGGCCCTTGACGGCATCGTCCATCGTCGCCGTATTGCCTGCAACCCATGGACTGGCCAAGTCGTTCTCGGACCTGGTGGCATGGTCGGTGGGGGCAATCCGTGACTTCAAGCTGCGCTATGACGATCTGGTCACCCAGCTGAACCTGGGCAAGACGCTGAGCGACGAGGACCTGCTCAAGCACTTCGACGGCAAGCCAGCATTCCAGACCTTCCGCGCCTCCTGGTCGCCGCAGGACAAGGTACTGTTCTGCCGGCTGGCCAGGGCGGTGCACTCAGCCGGGCTGGACTGGTGGCACATGGGCAAAAGCATCCAGGTGCGCTTCGGGCGCAAGAGCCCAGGCAGTGAGCGCGCGGTGGGGGTGCTGGGCGTCGTCCGCGGAACGCGGGTTCGTAAGCTCACCTGGACCCGACCCGTGGGGCCGGTCGCCAAGCTGAACCGCGAGCCGCTGACCGACGACCTGGTGGCGAAGATCGAGGCGGCCCTCTCGACCGAGCGCGAATCACTGGACGACTGGCTGGTGCTCGAAACCGAGCGGCCCGGTCTGTGGCCCGATCAACTTCGGGACGACCCGCTCGACCCTGGCGAAGACACGGACGACGACGAGGTCGGCGATACCGAGGAGACGCGGCAGCCCGTCAACCGCATCTACTACGGCCCACCCGGAACGGGAAAGACGTACGAGCTGTCGAAGCTGCTCAAGCGGGAGTACGAGCAGGCCGTAGGCGCCGTGTCCAGCGAGGAATGGCGCTACGAGTTCATCGCCGCGAAGATCGCCCCAAGCAAGTGGTGGGAAGGCGCGGTTCTGGCCTTGTACGACCTGGGCGAGAAGGCGACCGTCAGCCAGCTCTTGGAGCACCCCTTTATCCAAGCCATTGCCGAGACAAAAGGGCGCAAGGACAACCTCCGCCAGACGATCTGGACGACGCTTCAGGAGCGCACAGTCGACGAGTCCACCACTGTCAAGCAGAAGTTGCGATTCAGTCCGCAAGTTTTCGACAAGAACGAAGGCTCGGTGTGGCGCTTAACCGGTGATTGGCGGGAGGCCTGCGGCGGACTCGTGGCGCTGGTCGAGGAGTACCGGATGGGCGCTCCTTCATCTGAGGTGCTGCGACGCTACAGCTTCGTCACCTTCCACCAGTCCTACGGTTACGAGGAATTCGTTGAGGGCCTGCGGCCGGTGCTCGAAGGGCATACGGAGGCCGGTGAGATCCAGTACGAGGTCCGTGCCGGAGCCTTCAAGGACCTGTGCCGCCGGGCACGGTCGGCACCAGACCAGCGCTTTGCGATGGTGATCGACGAAATCAACCGGGGCAACATCAGCAAGATTTTCGGCGAGCTGATCACACTGATCGAACCCGACAAGCGCGAAGGTGCCGAGAACGCCGTGTCGGTGACGCTACCCTACTCGGGTGAAAGTTTTTCGGTGCCACCCAACGTCGACATCATCGGCACCATGAACACGGCGGACCGGTCCCTCGCTCTGCTGGACACCGCGCTGCGCCGTCGCTTCGAGTTCGTGCCGGTGATGCCGGATGCCCGCGATGACCCGGGCGCGCCCCTCGCGGGCTTGCGCGTGAGTTCGGGCGAGCAGGTGATCGACGTTCCACGCATGCTCGATGCCATCAACCAGCGCGTGGAGGCGCTGTACGACCGCGACCACTGTATCGGCCATGCGTACTTCACGCCGCTGGCCAAGGTGCCCGATGGCGACGAGAGGCTGGTCGCCTTGCAGCAGGTTTTCAGCACCCGCATCCTCCCCCTGCTGGAAGAGTACTTCTTCGAGGACTGGCAGAAGATTCGCCTTGTCCTGGCCGACAACCAGAAGCCGGCGGTCGCGCAGTTCGTGCGGGAGAGCGCCGATCACGAGGACGATCTGACGCGCCTCTTCGGTGGCGACCACGGCCTGTACGGCTATGCCACGAAGCGCCGCTACGCGGTGCAGGATGCCGCATTCTCCAACCCGGATGCCTACGTCGGCGTCTACCAGACCTTGTCGGCCTGACTGCCGCAGCCCCGGTGAACGGCATCACGATCTACGAGTTCGACGCCCTGATGGCGGCGGGGTCGGATGCTGCGGATGCTGAGGGTGTGCATCGCATCCCGGACAAGGTCTACGGCTGGCTGGAGGATCAATGCCTTCGAATTGCCGAGGCAGGAGCGGCTGCGTGGCTTCGTCTCACCCAGCGCCGGGGGCGCCGCGTCGTGCAGGTCACCAGCTACGTCGGCGTGATCCGAGCACCGGATGGGTTCCAGATCGAGGTGCTGCCCAAGGTCGGCAAGGCCATCGGCGGCGGTGCCAACGAAGCACTCCAGCTTCTGATCGAGATGCTCTGCTGCCTGAAGGCCTTCCGCCACGTTCAGACCGACAGCGCCAAGATCTCGGCGGCGCACATGCCGCTGCTGGAGGTCTTCATCGCGGAGTTTCTGCGCACGGCCGAACACGTCGTCAAGAGCGGGCTGCGCAGCGACTACGCGAGCCGGCAAGACAACCTCTTCGCCTTGCGAGGCAAGCTGCTGACGGCGCCGCATTTGCGGCAGAACCTGTATCGCGCCGACCGTTTTTTCACCGAGCACGACGAGTTCTCGACCGATCGGCCTGAGAACCGCTTGCTGCACGCCGCGTTGCGGCGGGTGTTGATGCTGTCGGCGTCCCGGGCTAACCAGCAACTGGCCCGAGAACTGCAGTTCGTGTTTGCGGACGTGCCGGCGTCGGCGCAGCCCCGGATCGACTTTCAGCGGGTGCGTCTGGATCGGAGCATGGGGTACTACGCCGACGCGCTGGCTTGGGCCCGCCTGATCCTCGACGAGGAGTCGCCCCTGACCGGCACGGGCGGCCATCGGGCACCGTCGCTACTGTTCCCGATGGAGGCTGTGTTCGAAGCCTTCGTCGCCAAGCACCTGGCAAGGCAACTGGCGCGACCACTGATCCTGAAGACCCAGGCCCGTAGCCATCACCTGGTTCGCCATCGTGAGCAGAACTGGTTTCGGCTGAAGCCCGATCTGCTGATTCGGGAGGCCGGCTGCGACGCCCTGGTGCTGGACACCAAGTGGAAGCTGCTGGACGGCTTGAAGGCGAACGGCACCGACAAGTATGGCCTCTCGCAGGGCGACTTCTACCAGTTGCAGGCCTATGGCCAGAGCTACCTGGACGGCCAAGGCGATGTCGTTCTGATCTACCCGAAGACCACCGCGTTCGACCAGCCGCTGCAGGTGTTCAAGTTCCCGAAGTCGGAGGGGCTGCGGCTTTGGGTGCTGCCCTTCTGCCTGACATCGCGGCGACTGGCGGTCCCAAGCGACGCGCCGTTTGCCGAGGCGTTTGCGGACAGCGGCTCTGCGGAAGCCGTCGACGCGGCGTTTTCAGCCGTTGCTTGACAACGGCCCGCCCGCAAGCGCGCAGTAGCCCGCTCCAAGACTCTTAAGCGCAACGGGCGGTTTTTTGCATCTGGCAACCGCAAGCGACCAACCCCTTCCCGAACCGGGTCTGGCTTGTGCCAGGCCCGTTTTTCATGCCCCGCTCCGCCCCTGCCAAGCCAGCGGTGGTTCGAGATGGCAGCGCCGCAGCAGCGCCGCGTCGCGGAACACCGCGGCGGGCGCGCCGTCGGCCTCGATGCGGCCTTCGTGCATCACGAGCACACGGTTGCAGACCCCGAGCGCCAGGTCGAGGTCGTGCGTGGCGACGATGCGGGTCTGCGGCAAGGCCTGCAGCAGCGCCATCAGGCGCCGTCGTGCGGCCGGGTCGAGGCCGGCCGAGGGCTCGTCCAGCACCAGCACCTGCGGCGCCATCGCCAGCACGCCGGCGATGGCGACCAGACGCTTTTCGCCGCCCGAAAGCCGCCACGGCGCACGCGCCGCCAGATGCAGCGCACCGACACGCGCCAACGCCTCGTGCACCCGCTCGCGCGCGGCCGGCGGCGACAGGCCCAGGTTCAGCGGGCCGAAGGCCACGTCGTCCTCGACGGTGGCCATGAAGAGCTGGTCGTCGGCCTCCTGGAACACGTAGCCGACGCGCCGCTGCACCTGCACGCGGGTGTCGCGCCGCACCGGCAGGTCACCCACCCGCACCTCGCCCGCCGTGGCCAGCAGCAGCCCGTCCAGGTGCAGCAGGAAGGTCGACTTGCCGGCCCCGTTCGCGCCCACGACGGCCACCGCTTCGCCGGCGCCGATGCGGCAGTCCAGGCCGCGCAGCGCCGCCGTGCCGTCGGCGTAGCGGTGGCACAGGCCGTGCACCTCGACGGCGCAGGCCCGCGCCTGCGCGGCGTCGCCGCCCTGCGCCGCCGCGGCCGGCGGCGGGGTGTGGCCGAAGGGCGTCATCGGCAGCAGCCCAGCAGCATGCGGCCCAGCCCCTGCGGCAGGTCGACGGCGCGCAGCACGGCGAAGGCGGCGCACCAGCCGCACACGAACACGGTATCGCGCGCCTGCCAGTGCAGCGCGCGCAGGCTGCGCAGTTCACCGTCGAAACCCCGCGCCCGCATCGCCTGGTGGATGCGCTGCGCCCGCTGCAGCGCGCGCAGCAGCAACTGGCCCAGCAGCGGTGCGTAGCTGTCCAGCGCCGGGCGCCTGCCGGCGCTGCGCAGGCGCCGTGCCGTGGCCAGGCGCGCGGCCTCGTCGCCCAGCACGAAGGCATACCGGTAGAGGAACAGCAGCTGCACGGTGAAGACCCGCGGCACACCCAGGCGCGCCAGCGCCGCGCACAGCGGCGCCATGCCGGTGCCGGCCACCAGCACCAGCGCCGCGCCGACGGTGAGCATGGCGCGCAGCACGATCGAGCCGAAGGACCACCAGCCGGCCGCCAGCGTGAACGCGCCGTGGACCGTCACCGGCGCGCGGTCCAGCCAGGGGTTGAACAGGCCGACCATCAGCGCCAACGGTGCCGCCAGGGCCAGCTTGCGCAGCAGCGGCGCCGCCGGCAGTTCACCCAGCACGGCCAGCGCCAGCGGAAACACCGCCAGCGGCAGCAGCGCCGCCACGGCATGGCGTTCGAAGGACAGCACGACGACGACGAAGACCAGCGTGACGACGAGCTTGGCGCGCGGGTCGATGCGTGTCAGCCGGGTGTCGCGGGCCGCCAGCGCGTCGAGCGAACGCAGATCGGCCAGCGCGGCGTCGAGACGGCCCATGCGCGCCGGTCTGCCGCGCGGCGCTCAGCGCTGCCGACGCCGCAGCAGCGCCACGGCGCCGGCCACCAGCAGCAGGGTCACGGTGCCGCCGACGAGGCCGGCCAGGGCCGTTCCCGCTTCGCCTGGCACGCCCGCGCCGGCGGCGTGCGCCGGCAGCTGGTATTCGGCGAGCCACGCGGTGCGTTCCTGCAGGGCCGCCAGCCAGCCGGGCAGGCCCGTGGCCGGCGCGTGCAACGCGGCCGCGCCGGCCGTCTTCTCGATGGCCCATTCCAGCCCGTCGGGCGCCGCAGACGCCAGTGCCGACAGGCCGGCCGCCGTCACGCCCGCGGCGACGGCCAGCGCCACCAGCAGGCGCTTCGCCGGGCGTGCCGGTGCCTGCCGCGGCGGCACCGGCGCGAGCAGTTCGGGCTGGGCCTGCCGGATGAAACCGAGGATGGCCGCGGTGGCGACACCTTCGACCAGGCCGATGGGCGCGTGGATCGGCAGCATCAGCCACAGGAAGGTCTGCAGCGGCAGGCTGGCGATGCCCGAAGCCACGGTCTGCAGCACGACCCCCAGCGCCCCGAGTTGCAGGCCGAACAGCGCCGCGGCCACGGCAGCCCAGCCGATGCGCCGCCGCGACGCCGCCGTGCCCGCCAGCCACCGGTAGACCAGCGGATAGGCGACGAAACACGGCAGCACGCCGAGGTTGAAGATGTTGGCCCCCAGCGCCAGCAGGCCGCCATCGGCAAAGAACAGCGCCTGCACGGTGAGCACCGACGCGATGACGATCAAGGCCGCGTGCGGCCCGAGCAGCACCGCCAGCAGCAGGCCGCCGCCCAGGTGGCCGCTGGAACCCGTGCCGGGGATGGCGAAGTTCACCATCTGCGCGGCAAACACGAATGCCCCCAGCACGCCCATCAGCGGCACCAGGGCGTCGTCGGCACGCTCGCGCAGCCGTCTGGCGCAGACCGCGAGCGCTGCGGCGCTGGCCAGCCACATCGCGCCGCCCACGGCGGGGGAAAGCAGCGCATCGGCCATGTGCATGGGGCAGGTCCCTCCGTCGGCACGGGGCCGGCGGCCGCGTGCGGTGGTGATCTTCACCACCGCGGCGGCGCCGGACTTGACGGAAATCATACGTTCGTCGGAATACTTCATAAGGGCGCATTTCGGCGCGTGCCGCCGGCCTCGGGCCCGCTGGGCCTGCCCTACCCACATGGGCTATGCCCCATCACCCGTCGCGGGAATAGACCCTGCCGGCGTGAACGACGCTAATGCGCAGGCTGAAGGCGTCGCCGGCGCCGTGGAGACAAGCATGCAATTCGACAAGGAATTCGACGCCTCGGGCCTGGCCTGCCCGCTGCCCATCGTGAAGACCAAGAAGTCGCTCAGCGACATGGCGCCGGGGCAGGTGCTGCGCGTGGTGGCCACCGACCCCGGCTCGGTGTGCGACATGGCGGCGTTTGCCGAACAAACCGGCCACGCCCTGCTCGAATCGGGCGAGGAAGGCGGCAAGTACGTCTTCTTCCTGAAGAAGGCCTAGCGCGGAGCATCCATGGCCACCAAGAAAATGGCGATCATCGCCACCAAGGGCGCGCTGGACATGGCCTACCCGCCGTTGATCCTGGCGTCCACGGCCGCGGCGCTGGGCTGGGAGGTGCAGGTCTTCTTCACCTTCTACGGCCTGCAGCTGCTGCGCAAGGACCTGAGCGGCATCGCCATCAGCCCGCTGGCCAACCCGGCCATGCCGATGCCGGTGCCGATGCCGGTGATCGTCTCGGTGCTGCCCGGCATGCAGGCCATGGCCACGATGATGATGAAGGACAAGATGAAGAAGAAGGGCGTGGCCTCGCTCACCGAACTGCGCGACCTGTGCCTGGAAGCCGAGGTCAAGTTCATCGCCTGCCAGATGACGGTGGACCTGTTCGAGTTCGAGAAGTCCGAATTCATCGACAACGTCGAGTACGGCGGCGCCGCGACCTTCATGAAGTTCGCCGGCGAGACCGACGTCTGCCTCTTCATCTGAGGTAAAAGGGCCGGCCGCGCGCCGACGCAGCGCGGCGGCGACAACGAGGAGACTGCATGGACACGGCCGCCGTCGGCATCGGCACACTCGTCATCGGCGGCGGCTTCGTCATCGCCTTCGTGTTCGGGCTGGTCGCGGCGAAGACCAACTTCTGCACCATGGGCGCGCTGTCCGACATCGTCAACATGGGCCACTGGGGTCGCGTGCGCATGTGGATGCTGAGCATCGCGGTGGCCGTCGTCGGCACCACGCTGCTGTCGTACACGGGCCAGGTGGACCTGGCGAAGTCGGTGCCGCAGCGGCCCATGCTGTCGTGGTTGTCGCTGCTGGTGGGCGGGCTGATCTTCGGTGTCGGCATGACACTGTCGGGCGGCTGCGCCAACAAGAACCTGATCCGCGTCGGCGGCGGCAGCCTGCGCGCCTTCGTCGTGCTCACCTTCCTGGCCATCGCGTCCTACATGACGCTCAAGGGCCTGTTCGGCCAGTGGCGCACCGAACTGCTCGACCCGGTCCGCGTCGACCTCGGCAGCCTGGGCTGGGCCGACCAGGGCCTGGGCACGGCGCTGGCCCAGGCCACCGGCATGGACGCCAAGACCGCCCTGCTGGTGGCTGCCGGCGTGGTGGCGGTGGCGCTGGCGGCCTTCGCCTTCATGGACAGGCGCTTCCGCAGCAACGGTGCCCAGGTCGTCGGCGCGCTGCTGCTGGGCGGGCTCGTCACCGCGGGCTGGTACGTCACCGGGCACCTGGGCTACGGCGAGAACCCCGAGACGCTGGAAACCGTCTACTTCGCCACCAACACCCGCACGCTCGAATCCCTGAGCTTCGTGGCACCGCTGGCGTTTTCGCTGGAACTGCTGATGCTGTGGACCGACAAGTCCCTGCACCTGAGCTTCGGCATCGCCAGCGTGCTGGGCATCGTCGCCGGCTCGGCGGCCTACGCGCTGGCGACGAAGAAGTTCCGCTGGGAAGGCTTCGCGTCGATGACCGACCTGCGCAACCAGCTCGTCGGCGCGGTGCTGATGGGCTTCGGCGGCGTCACGGCGCTGGGCTGCACCATCGGCCAGGGCCTGTCGGGCGTGTCGACACTGGCCATCGGTTCCTTCATCGCCCTGGCGGGCATCGTGGCCGGCTGCGTGGCCACGCTCAAGTTCATCCTCTGGCAAGCGGAGCGCGAATGAAACCATCCATCCTGCTCATCGGCCTGCTCGCGCAGGCTTTGGTGTCCTCGAATGCCGCGGCCCAGGCCGGCGAGCCCGCATGGGTGCCGCAGGCCCGGTCGGTGGCGATGGCGGTGCCGCCCAAGCTGCTGGCGGTGCTGAAGGACGAGATCGCACGCGGCGGCCCCGAAGGCGCCATCACGGTCTGCCGCGAGCAGGCGCCGGCGATGGCCCGCGCGGCGTCCGAACAGAGCGGCTGGCAGGTGCGCCGCGTGAGCCTGCGCAACCGCAACCCGAAGGCCGTGCCCGACGCCTGGGAGCGCGCGGCGCTCGAAGACTTCGACCGCCGTGCCGCCGCCGGCGAATCGCCGGCGAAGCTGGAGCGCGCCGAGCTGGTGGAAAAGGACGGCCGCCAGGTGCACCGCTACATGCGCGCCCTGCCCACCGTCGACCTGTGCCTCGGCTGCCACGGCACACCCGACCGCGTCACCGACGCCGTCAGCGCGCGGCTGAAGGCGCTGTACCCCGAAGACCGCGGCGTCGGCTACCGCGCCGGCGAGATCCGCGGCGCGATCACGCTCGTCCGGCCCGCGCCCTGAAGTTCGGGCGCGGCCGCCCGCCCTGCCCGAAGCCTGCAGGGGCGCGCAGGCGCGTGGTGTCGCGGCCGGCGCCTCACGCCGGGCAGACGGCCGCGGGCGCGGTCAGCAGGTCCTCGATGGACGCACCGGCGTGCGGGTCGCCCTGCGCGTGCCGGGCCAGGGCCTGCTGCGCCAGACGCGTGAAGTGCACCAGGCCGCGCGCGGCCGCGCGGCGCAGCGCGTCGCCGCGGTCGCCGTGCACCCAGCGGACATAGGCGTCCTGCAGCGCCGGGTAGAGCAGCGAACGCACGCCGTCGAAGTTGGCGAACCAGAAATGGATGGCGGCGTCGGCGCGCCGGTCCAGCAGCGTCGGCAGGGTCAGGCCGAGGTCGGCGATGTGGTCGCGCACGGCGCGGGCATGCAGGTCGGCACGGCGTGTCGGCAGCGCCAGCCGCATCGCCGCCCACTGCGGCCCCAGCCGCAGGCCGGCCTGGTGTTCGCCCAGTTCGTGCAGCAGCAGCGCCTCGCCCTGGTCTGCCAGGCAGCGCGGCAGGCCGGCCTCGAAGTCGCGGTCCAGGCCATAGGCCTGCACCACCGCGTGCATCGCGGTGCCGGGCAGCGGGCGCAGGGTGTAGGCCTCGACCTTCTCCCAGCACCAGCGCGCCAGCGCGGCCTGGCGCAGCACGATGGGCCCGCGATCGCCGCCGCCCAGCATGGCCGGCGGCGCCAGCAGCCCGCGCGCCAGTTCGCGCCCGGTCGTGATCACGTCCAGGCCTTCACGCCGCTCGGTGCGCAGCCCTTCGGCGAGGAAGAAGGACGGCCGCTCGGCACCCAGCAGCCCGGCACCGTAGACCAGCCCGCGCGGGTGCAGCCAGGCATTCACGGCGTCGACGTCGAAGGGGTCGAGCACGCGGTCGCTAGGGCCGCAGGGCAGGGGCACGAAGTCCTGCCCGGCCAGCGTGGCCCACAGCCCTTCACGCTCGGCGATCCAGGCGCCGACGGCATCGCGGGGCAGCGGCGCGCCGAAGGCCAGGCCGCGTTCCCAGCGGTAGAACTCGCGCATCTGCAGCAGGTAGATGCACAGGGTCATGTCGCCGGCGTGGCGCTCGTCGGCGATGTGGCAGTTGGTCTGCACCGCAGCGACGACGGGGTCGGTGTCGGCCACCCTCACGCCGGGGCCTCGGGCTCGCGCGGCGGCCTGCCACGGCCGCGACGCGGCGGCTGCCATGCGGCCAGCGCGGCCACCACGGCGTCCCAGGGCAGGTCCGTCAGGCTGCCGTGGCGCGCTTGCGCCACGCCGACCATGCGGTGCACGTCGGCCTCGCGGCTGCCCAGCACCTGCTGCAGCGCCACGAGCCCGCCGCACTGCAGGCGCAGCGCCTGCATGTGGATGAGCGGCCGGCCCGCCGACGGCAGGCGCAGCGCGAAGCGCGCGCGTTCATGCAGCAGTGCGGCGAGCGTGCCGCAATTGGTGCGCGCCACCGGCGACGTGCACTCGACGGGCACGCGCTCGCCGACCGCGCGGCGCTCCGCGCGATCGCACACCGCCGCGCGTGCCAGCAGCGCCTTGGCGAAGACGCAGGCGGTGTCGCTGTCGCAGCACAGCCCGTCGGGCGGCTGCGGCCCCTCGTCGAGCGGTTCGGCAGGCGGCCCGGCCATGCACGCGGCGCGTCTACTCGTCGCCGCTCGGCCCGGCCTCGCGCACCTGCAGCAGCAGGTCTTCGGCGGCCAGCGGGGTGTCGGCGAACATCACCTTGATGCGCGCCGCCGCGTCGGCCTGCGGCGACTGGCGCAAGGCCTTGGCGTGCGCCGAGGCGTCCCGGAAGGCATCGAACTCGGCCAGCTTCTCCAGCTGCGCAAAGGGCTTCACGGCGTAGACGTAGTAGGGCATCGCTGTGGCGTTCAGGTGTAGAACTTCGAGAGCCTGCGGCGCCCGGGCACGGCCTTCTGGATGATCACGCCGTGCACGGCCGAGAGATCGGCCAGCGGCAGGTCGCGCAGGTCGGTGCGCGCCGGGTTCAGCGCATGCAGCACCCAGCCGTCGCCGCGCGCCAGCAGCTGGCGGAAGATCCAGCCGTCGGCGTGGCGCGCGAGCACGAAGCTGCCGTCCTTCAGCGCACCGTCGGGCTCGATGATGATGATCTCGCCCTCGTTGAATTCGGGCTGCATGTCGTTGCCCAGCACACGCAGCGCGAAGGACTCGCCGCCGCTGCAGCCGGCGTCGGCGTCGTCGGCGCCTGGCGCGGGCGGGGCCTGGCCGGCACAACTCATGCGGTCACCTCGGCGTGGATCTGCGAGCGCGGCACGCCGGCCGCGGCGAGTTCGGCGCGCAGCGTGTCGACGAAGCCGGCCGGGCCGGCGATGTAGAAGGCGCAGTCGATGTCGAAGAGGTCGGCACGCATCGCCGCCGACATCTGCGCCGCGCCCACCGACGCGTCGGCATGGGTCGACAGCGTGTACTCGAAGGGGTCCAGCGCTTCCGACCAGGCGCGGCACTGGTTGGCCAGGAAATGGCCGTCGGGCCGCGTGGCCAGCCAGAACAGCGAGATCGACGGCGCCGCGTCCAGCGACAGCGCGTGCTCGATCAGGCTCTTCACCGGCGCGAAGCCGGTGTCGCAGGCGGCGAAGACCAGCGGGTGTGCGTCTTCCACGAGCACGAAGTCGCCGCTCGGGCCCCACACCGTCACCGCGTCGCCGTGCTGCAGGCCGCCGGCGAACAGCTGCGCGGCCAGCGGGTCGGCGGCGTCGCGGGCGATGAAGAACTGCAGGTTGCGGTCGTCGCAGGGGCAGCTGGCGACGGGGTGGTCGCTGCGCAGGCCCTCGCCGGCGGCCAGCCCCAGCGTCACCGACTGGCCGGCCAGGAAACGCAGGCGGTGGCTGCGCGGCGTCTGCAGGTGCAGCAGCATCGTGTCGGGCGCCAGCGCCCGCACGGCACGCACGGTGGTCACGATCTGCTGCAGCGGGATGTCGGCCGGGCCGCGCGCTTCCAGCGTTTCCAGCGTCAGCTCGCTGCTGGCCGCCGTGTGCGCGCAGGCCAGCACGTAGCCTTGGGTCTTCTCGTTTTCCGACAGCGTGTAGTCGGTGGCCATGGTGCGCGCCACCTGGCCGCCGGTGACACGCACCTTGCACATGCCGCAGCTGCCGTTGCCGCAGCCGTAGTTGAGCTTGAGGCCGGCGCGCATGCCGGCCTGCAGCAGCGACTCGTGGCCCTCGACGGCGAACTGGTGTCCGCTCGGGCGCAGCGTGACCTGCGCAGACATCACCTTGAGCATGTCGTCCATGACGTCCAGCACATCGACGGGTTCAGTGGCCAGTGCCTGCGCCAGCCCGTCGTTCAGCTGGCGCTGCAGGGCGAGCAGCCGCGGGTCGTCGCCGCCGGGCGCGTCGCGCAGCTGGATCAAGCGCTCGCGCAGCGCGATGACCAGCGTGTGGTAGCGCTGCAGGTGGCGCTGCATGTCGGCCAGTTCCTGCGTCTGGCGGAACAGGCGCTGCGCCAGCACCTCCTGGTTCGGCAGCAGGCGTTCGCGCACGCGGCGGCCGAAGCTTTCGTCGCGGATCTGCGTCACGCGTTCGAGCAGGCCCGACTCCTCCAGCTGCGCCTGCGGGTAGAGCTCGAGCAGCGCCGCGGTGGAGACGAGGCCGTCGGCCAGCTGCAGCTCGCCCGCGCGCACACGCTGCTGCAGCGTGCCGCGCGGCACGCCGACGAGCTGCGCCGCGCGCCACACCGTCACCCATTGCGCCATGGGGCCTCCGCGGGCAGCGAGGCGCGGTCGAGGAAACGGGCGCGGTAGAGCAGGCGCGGGCGCGCCGCGTCGTCGCTGAAGCCGCTGCGGTCGTGCAGCACGTTGTGGCCGACGATGCCCATGCCGGGCCGCAGGCGCAGGTGCAGGACACCGGGCGCGTCGGCCGCCAGCAGCGCTTCCAGCGCGGCCACCGCGGCGCGTGTGGCGGCATCGTCCTTCCATTCGATGCTGCGCGTGCGTGCCGTGTAGCGCATGTGCAGGCTGCCGTCCTCGTCGACCGCGAACACCGGGCCGCTCTGCGCCGCACGCGCGATGCCGTCGTCGTCGGTGCGTGCCGGGATCGTCATCGCGTCGGGCTGCATCAGCGCGTGGATGTGCGCCGGCGCGATGTCGCGCAGGCGCAGGTAGGCCAGTTCGTGATCGAGCAGGCCGTTCACGCCGCCGCTGGCCGCGGGGCGCACGCAGTGCAGGATCATGCCGCGGATGCGGCGTTCGGCCGGGTGGTAGTAGCCGTCGGTGTGCCAGCGGATGGGACGGTCGGTGTAGGGGATGAAGCCGCCGCGGCCGTCGGTGGCGCGCGGCGCGGTCGGGGGCAGGGTTCTCGCAACGGCGATGCTGGAGATGCCGTCCTCGTCGGCCAGCCAGTTGGCGTCCAGCCGCTGCAGGCCCAGCTGCGCGCCCAGCAGGCGCGGGATGTCCTTGTCTTCGGCCGTGACCGGCGAGCGGTAGACCGCGAAGTTGACGCCTGCGATGCGCTCCAGCAGGGCCGTGCGTTCGGCGGCGGACAGCGCGCGCGGGTCGGCGACATCGACCGTCAGCGCCTCGGTGCCGGCCGGCAGGTGCGCCAGCTTCCAGGCGCGCCAGCGCAGGTAGGCGGCGTCGTCGTCGAGGTCGAAGGGGCCCGCGGTGGCGACCGACGGGCTGTGCAGCAGGGTGCAGGCGTGCATGGCCCGGTCACTCGCCGCTCATCGTGGCGCGCCGCGGCCGCCGCGGCGCCGGGTCCCACAGGTCGCGCATCGAGCGCTGCACGATGGCCACGGCCTCGGGCGCCTCGGCGGCCATCACCTGCTCGACCACCCAGCGGCGGTCTTTCTCGGGCAGCGTCGGTTCGAGCCGGCTGCCGAGGTAGCGCACGAAGGCGAAGTCGGGTTCGAAACCGGCCTCGGGGTCGCGCGCCTCGGGGTCGGCGCCGAACTCGGCGTAATGCTGGCCGAGTTGATTGACGAGGTCGATGAAGGTGTCGGCGTGCGCAGGCGCACCGGGCGGCGGCGGGCCCAGCAGGCGGTCTTCGTTTTCCTGCAGCGTGCGCGCCAGGTGGCGCACCAGCGCCACGGTGAATTCCTGCCGCGCCGCCTCGTCCAGGCGGGCGTGGGCGATGCGGTCGGTGACGGCCCCCAGGAAAACCAGCACCTCGCGCAGGAAGGCGAAGTAGGGTGGGCCGGCGTCGATGTCGAAGTGGGCACCGCGCATGCGCTTGAGCATGTTCTGCGCGACGCGGAAGACGATGAAGGCCATCGCGCTGGCCTGCTCGGCGGCGCTCTTGTCCGCACCGGGCTTGAACCAGTGGCTCTTGATGCGCATGGCCGGCAGCGGAGGCGTGCTCACGCGGCATTCCCAAGTGGACGCCGCGGATCCGGCTCTGCCGGGCCGCCAGCGCCGCCCCCCTGGGGGGGCCGAGGCCGGACACAAACGGTGCGCCGTTTGTGCCTGCCGAGGAGCAGGGACTCTGGCCCTGCGCGGCCTGCAAGGCCGCCGAAGGCGCTTCGGGGGGGGGACATCAGTACCCGCCCTTGCCCAGCGGCTGCGGCAGGCCGGCGACCTTGCAGCCCTGCTTGGCCGGCCCCAGCGGGAACAGGTCGTACAGCGCCTTGCTGTCGCAGCCCGGCAGCAGCTCGGCCAGGCCCTTGAGCATGTTGCGGAAGTTGGGCGTGTGGCCGTGTTCGCGGTACTCGTCGCGCAGGTAGCCCACCACCTTCCAGTGCGCGTCGGTGAGCGCGATGCCCTCGGCCGCGGCGATGACCTGCACCACCTCGTCGCTGTAGTCGGCTTCGAGCAGGTAGCCCTGCTCGTCGGTCTCGAGTTCGGTGCCGTTGACGCTGTAGCCCATCGGGTAAGTCTCCTTGTGGTGTCGAGGTGCGGGGTGCGGGGGCGGCGCGGTTCAGGCCGGCGTGCCCACCGCCACCGAGGACTTGTGCGGCACGAAGAGGCCGCAGCCCAGCCGGCGGTGCGGGCCCAGCCCGGCTTCCAGCACGCGCATCGACTGCGCCGGGCCCAGGCCGTCGAGCATCAGGCTGAAGCCGTGCAGCGCGCCGCCTTCGGTGACCTGGTGGCGGCCGCAGATGGCGCGGCAGGCCACGTCCAGCGCCTGCAGTTCGCCGGCGACCGCGGCGACGAAGCGCGCCTCGTCGGCGTCGTCGGTGGCCACCAGGTGGGCGTAGATCGCGCTGTAGGGCAGCAGCTCGCGCACGTGGGCCGCGCCCACGCGCAGGCGGCCCGTGCCCAGCTGCAGTTCGCTGCCGGCCAGGCGCTGCGCGTCGGCGATGCGTTCGCGCGGCACGCGCAGCGTCAGCCGCGTGCGGCCCGACAGCAGCGCCAGCGGCCCGCCGCCGGCGGCCACGTTCAGCCGGTGCACGCCGGCCCCGGGCACGTCGGCCAGCCAGGGCAGCGCCGCGTCCAGCGCGGCGGCCAGCAGGCCGCGGTGTTCACGCGGCAGCACGTCGCCTTCCAGCGCGAAGGCCAGGTCGATCATGCGCGCGGACGCGGCGCCCACGCGTTCAGCCCCGCGGTTGGGCGTGCGCCCAGTCGAGCAGCGCCCGGCCCCAGGCCTCGGCCGTGGCGGGGTCGATGTCGAAGATGGTGAAGCGGCGGCCCTCGCGGATGCGCGTGCGCAGCAGGCTCATGCCGCCGCCGTCGAAGTCGATCTGCTGCAGTTCGATCTCCTGCCCGCCCATGGGGACCTGCAGCTTGGCCAGCGGGTTCAGGCGCGTCATGGGTGCGGGTGGGCAGCCGAAAGCCGGCATTGAGCGCGCCCGGCCACCACGCCGTCCATACCCGGTACGGGTGAGCGCCGGCTACGCCATTCGGGTAGTGGCAGCCCCCCCGCAACGGTCTATCTTTCGCTACCCAACGCGGGTGATAGCCGGCTGCCCCCTGCGCAGCGACGATTCGCCCCGCAATGCACGGTGGCCGCAGCGGGCCACCGCCGGTGCACACCAGGAGACAAGACCGCATGGCCAAGAAACCGCACGACACGCCGATGCTCGACCAGCTCGAGTCCGGCCCCTGGCCCAGCTTCGTCACGGGCCTGAAGCGCCTGGCGAAGGACAAGGACTACATGGTCGACCTGATGGGTCAGCTGGAGACGTCCTACCGCACCAAGAAGGGCTACTGGAAGGGTGGCACGGTGGGTGTGTTCGGCTACGGCGGCGGCGTCATCCCGCGCTTCACCGAGCTGAAGGACGAAAAAGGCGCGCCCGTCTTCCCCGATGCCGCCGAGTTCCACACGCTGCGCATCCAGCCGCCGGCCGGCATGCACTACAACACCGACGTGCTGCGCAAGATGTGCGACATCTGGGAAGAGCACGGCTCGGGCCTGATCGCCTTCCACGGCCAGAGCGGCGACATCATGTTCCAGGGCGCCAGGACCGACAAGGTGCAGGACGCCTTCGACGCGCTGAACGAACTGGGCTTCGACCTCGGCGGCGCCGGCCCCGCGGTGCGCACCAGCATGAGCTGCGTCGGCGCCGCGCGCTGCGAGCAGAGCTGCTTCGACGAGGCGCGTGCACACCGCCAGGTGATCAACACCTTCCTCGACGACATCCACCGCCCTGCCCTGCCCTACAAGTTCAAGTTCAAGTTCAGCGGCTGCGCCAACGACTGCATGAACTCGATCCAGCGCTCGGACATGGCCGTCATCGGCACCTGGCGCGACAACATGCGCAGCGACGAGGCGCTGGCGCGCAAGTGGTTCGACAAGCACGGCATGAACGAGCTGGTCAACGACGTCATCACGCGCTGCCCCACCAAGACCATCATGCTGCGCGAGATCGGCAGCGAGAAGAACGGCGTGCGCGAGGGCGACACGCTGACCACCGTGAAGCTGAGCGACACGCACGCGCTGGAGATCGACAACAGCAACTGCGTGCGCTGCATGCACTGCATCAACGTCATGACCGGCGCACTGGCGCACGGCACCGACACGGGCGCCACCATCCTCATCGGCGGCAAGCGCACGCTGAAGATCGGCGACCTGATGGGCACCGTGGTCATGCCCTTCATGCCGCTGAAGACCGACGAAGACTACGACGCGCTCGTCGAACTGGGCCAGAAGGTCATCGACTTCTTCGCCGAGAACGCGCTCGAACACGAGCGCACCGGCGAGATGATCGAACGCATCGGCCTCGTCAACTTCC